>Ga0123352_10003420_pt1 | contig 22916 bp, 14 predicted proteins | sample TergutLab28metaG_FD_89700 | JGI IMG/M metagenome (GOLD analysis project Ga0123352, IMG submission 89700) | Labiotermes labralis P1 segment gut microbial communities from Petit-Saut dam, French Guiana - Lab288 P1 | ecosystem: Host-associated > Arthropoda: Insects > Digestive system > Gut ...
AGCACCTCAAACGCAATCAACTGATTCTCACGCACACCTCATGGGTACTGCTGGATTCGCGCGTTGAAGGTCAAGTGCATATGACTGGTCACGTCACGGAGAGACTAGAGTACGCAGACACCACAGACGTCCACACTTTTCTCTGGCCAATATCTCCGTAACCATTGAACTTTGGATATAGGTGTTTTGGGTTATATAGGTATAGTTTGACCTAAGGAACACTCTCCCGAAGTTAGGTCCTTTCCTCCTGGGACACCCTGTATAATCCAATCACATTCGAATAAATGTGCACATCTTTACGAAATTTGTGCGTTTAATGATGAAGTGTTTATTATGAGGATGCTAGGATAATTTCAGTGTGATTTTTTGTTACTGATGGAAATAAACCAGTACATTTCATCCTGGCATATAAACTTGCAAAATAAAATTATTTTACCTTCCAACTTATTATATGTAAATTCTACCAAAGTTTACAATAAAATTTATCGCACAAATTTATTGACCATCACAACTAAGGACAAACGTAATTTTTATACACTTAACGGGAGTACGGACTTTCTTCTTAGTCCAGTCTGACCACAGATCTGACTGTACCTGAACGATGCTCCTCGTACTTCATGACGATGGCGCTAGATTGCAGCACCAAGCAGGGACTGTGTGCCTACGGTGCCTACTTCATTTCTCTACAGGCTATGGTGATGGTAGCATTTGGAGTGTGTTGGATGATCTGTGGTTTTGAATGTAAATATGACGTGAACTTCGTTGTTTGAGGGTGTGTAGTGAGGAAAATTGGAGTAATCATATAATAATAATAATTTACATTAATGTATTGTTAGGTCACGAATACCCTGGAGTTAAGATAAGGGTTTCTCAACACGTTTGCTTGAGTGAGGATTACCATGTGGAATTGTATGCAAATGTATTTTAATAGAATTTGTAGTCTCCATTTGAATCTCATATTGAATTTAACTAATCACCAATTTGTTGGCCCCATAAGAATTGGCGTTAATTACATAACCTTACAATTTTAACGGATTGCATCCTCTTGTGTTGTTAATAGTACAAACATCAAATTAGTAGAATTTTGTTATGTTTGGACAGATATTGTTTTAATTTTCTTTCATGACCTTACATTTTTCAAATCATTAATCAGCCAGGACATCGTTTTTATGCTTCGAACTGGGGTCACCAATGGCCCAAGATTCCAAAAATTCCCCTTGCGTAAGAATCTAGGCCTTACCAAGTTTTTAGAACTGCACTGCTTGATTCGCAGTTGCATGGTCATACATTTTTATAAATTTCGTGAATTTTATGGGGTAGTAATTGGCATGTTTGATCCATTTGCAGGCCAATTGTAACATACCAAAAAGCTCCATTGAGTGTGTGGTGATAATTTTGGAACTGGAAGGCAGTTTACACATATTTCTGTAGCCCAAGAATGACTCGTTTTGCCAGAGCCCGAGGATCCAAGTCATCTAATGAAAGGATGCCTGAGGAGGCTTCATCATGGAAACAAATGAAGCAACAGCTAGATGAGAAGTGGAAAATACCCAATAAAGACCAAATGGAAAGAGAGGAGGTATGCATGAACATGAAATTTGGGGTTAGTGATATTCAGGAAAGTGAGTGGGCCATATTTGAAGAATCTCCAAAACAATTAAGCCCTTGCAGTGATGATAAAAGAAAGAAGCATAAGTGTAAGGTTACTGTAAAGCCAGGCAGGTACATTTCTGAATTGAAGGAGAGTTATTCTAGAAAAAAGGATAAGCCACATACAGTTTTGAATGTAAATGCTAGAGTTCAAAAAAGAGTAGCTGTGAAAAAGCATTCCAAAAAAGTAAAGAAAGTGTTTCGTGGAGTACCTATTTCTGATAATGAAAATATGGTGGAAGCAGGACAAATAAGAAATCACAAAATGGAACAAAAGAAGAAAAACCAGGGCTCAAAAACAACTTTGATCACCAAGACATTAGTTAAAGAAACGCAGAGTGATGATTTAGAAGACAAACATGAAGTCACAGCAAGTGTGAAACTCACATCCCAAGAGAAAAGTATAAAGAAGAAAAGGAAAAATAAGCAGAAAATCAAACAAACTGATTCAGGGTCACCATTTTGTGAAACTGAAAGAGAAAATGCTAGTACCAAAGATACAAGTCAAGAGAATCGGAATGAAAATTATAAAAGAAAATTTGATGGTAGAAAAATTAGAGACAAGTCGCATAAACAGAGGAAGCTGAAAATGCATGCTGTCCGGATGTTCATAAATGGCAAGGAAATTGAAGTTGTTAAATTTGATGGATTCCCTGTTAAGAGAGAAGATGCAGAACATCTTGAAAAGTTGCGTCAGAATTTACGAGAGGAAGGAATCGCAGAAAAAGAAGTTACCAGTATCATGAAACAGGAGCGTCGCAAGGCAGAAAAGGCCTTGGCCAGAGAAAGAAAAAAAGTTTGTTTTCATTGTCGTGACTCTGGTCATGTATTGTCACAATGTCCAGAACTTGGTAGCTCTAATGAGTCAGGAACAGGAATCTGTTTCAAGTGTGGTTCAACAGAGCATACTCATTTCCAATGCCAGGTCATTCATAGTCAGGACTTCCGATATGCTGTATGCTTTGTTTGTAAAGAACAAGGCCATATTGCTCGCCAGTGTCCTGATAATCCACGTGGCCTGTACCCTAAAGGTGGAGCCTGCAAAGTGTGTGGAGATGTAACCCATCTGAAGAAGGATTGCCCAGATCTCATCAAGGAGAAAGAACAACAGACAGTTACTCTAAGAACACTTGATAATAATTCTTTAGACATTCTAGAAGAGGAACTGAAAGATACAGCTAAGTCTCCTGGACAGAATTTCATGAAAAAGAAAAAGGTTGTGAAATTTTAGGGAATGTTACAATGCTGTGACCATGTTTGGAACTCTGTAGGACATGACCTCATTACATCTTAAAGTGAATGTTTATATATATGCTGTTTAGGATAAATGTGTAATGAAATTTAAACTAACCTTATCGTTAATGATAAACATCTTGGAGAAACATGGAAGGTTGTGCACATACAAGAAAAATTATTTGTTGTAACTGTGCTTATATGATTACAAGCATTACATAACATCAGAAATTACCATTTTGTAATACCAATTTTGGAATAAATTGTGTCTTGCATTACAGACATTTACTGTATTGCCACCATAGTTATGTTATCAGAGCATGGTTTGTCTATGATGACTAGCAGTATGGTCTCATGTTAAACAGTGCATTATTTTAAAATAATAACACAGGTAAAAAAAGCATTATGCTAGAGACAGACATACTGCTGTTGGTCTGTTGTAGAACTGTCAGTGTGAAAGCAAAACAGATGTAAAAAGTCTTGTACAAAGAAAGCTATTGTAATGTAATGTTTGTATGATGCAGTAGTTTAAATACATAAAACACCTTACATTTGGGTGATGGGATGCAAAATTTAGTTTTACATAAAATAATTATTTAAAATTTGGCATTACTTATGGTGTATATTTGTATACAATTAAAAAAATAGATAACAGGGAAACAGCATACTACAATTTTTTTAGCGTAAATTTTGTGATCCTGCATACCCAGTTTATCTCGCAACACTTTTATAATGTTTTATAGTCATATTTATGCACATCAAAGTGCTGAGTACTATATATAATGAATATTGCAAATGTAATTAATTATATGTTAGAATGTTTTAAGTTTGGTGGACAAACTCCCTAAGGATGGCATAAATGTGCCAAAACATGTAAGAATGATGAAACACCATACCTGTATGTGTGTTTGTAACTTGTGCCTTGACTGGGTTTTATAAATGAATAATAATGAAACATGTTACCCATTATTTAAAGTATGAAGTAATTAAACACTGCCTTTGTCATTACTTGGATTTAAAAGTAACAGAAACACAAAAACTGCACCACTCATCTAAATCAAAATTGAGGACACTGTCCCAGTGCCACTTTATCTGCCACAAAATCCGAAAGAACTACTCTGGGATCAAACCAAACCTCCACAGTGAGAAATGAACAACCATCTGTCTGATATTGGTAATTAACCAACTTAATGCACAAATTCTTGTTTTATAATAAGATTTATTATATGCCCCTACATGTTTCGAGCACTATGTGATAATGAGGAGGTTAAAATTGTATTATACAGCATCTGGTATCATCACACCTGTAGGTGGCCATCCGGTGCACAGGTTGAGAGTCCTCTCTCAACCTGTTACAGCAATGACTATGAAGATGTGTCTTACATACATGCATTTCAAAGATGCAAATGTTTGCCAAAATGACAGTAGGATGTGGCGTAAGTCTCAAGCATACAAAATATGCTAGACATATAGAACTATTACAACATAAATACTACTACAATTTCATGTATGATATTATGGGTTGTCTTTAAACATAAAAATTCATCAGCAGAGTAAAAGGTGTGTGTGTGTTTAGCTATCTTCTTAAGCCATGTTAAATCACATCTTTTTATTCCTTAGACTTGTGAGATTAAGTGATAAAATGTTGAAAATTTTGAAGCAAACATAGAATGCGCTTTTCTGTAAACAAGCCGGGTTGTCATTTGGTCTGTGAAAGTTGTGCTTATTCCTTGTATTAATACTGTGTACAGATGAATGAATTTCTTTGAAGATTTATGGTGAATTCATTAATGAAAATATACATTTGTACAGAATAGGTAAAATCTCATATTTCTTCAGCAGGCTTCTCCATGAAGTTCTAGGTTTTGCACCAACCATAATGCTAACAATTTTCTAATGTAAAGCAAATATTCCACTGTTGGATGATGATCATTAGGAAGAATATATATATATATATATGTGTATAAAATGAGTAATCACAAACATAGCTTAATGAGTACCTGATGATGGGATGAGATATTGTGCAGTGTAGTAGATATGTACTTATGTCTCCAAGGAACTGCCTGCTAATGCCATCAGGGTGAGCCCTATCAGACTACAGTAACACATCCAGAGGACAGTAATTTTCTGTATTGTCTTTTTATGAGATGACAGTAGTTGAACAAATATCTGATATAATTTCAGACGTTGTTCTAAAAATATGAGATTTGTACTGACATCAGAAACTTGGGCTCTGTTAGATTTAAGGTTCTCACAGCAGTGCTAATTAAGACTTCCACCTTCTGGGATGGCATGATGTTGACTTGTATATGGGTACCAGCATTTCAAAGGAGGCTGTTGTCTCCAGATCTTTCACACCTATATACTAGGATTTCCCAAATTTATGTGGTTGTAGAAACCTTTAGGGCTTGGAATATACAGGGTGGTCGAGAAGTCACCGTACACCCAGACAATACGCTCCTCAGACTCAATATAAGTTTGCACAGTACAATGTAAAATGGTAGTTTGGCAGCAGTGTGCAAGATAGTGCACACATGATTTGCCGCAGCCACAGAATTTAGTTGTGTTTTCCGTATGGCTGACACAAGCAATTACTCTATCGAGGAGCGATTGGTGGCAAGTGTGTGGGTGCATGAGAGACAGCATACGGGACAAACCATGTCCCAAGTGATGGCTGCGTTCCGGGAACGGTTTAATAAGGCTCCACCACGAAGAGCGACACTGCTGGATTGGAAAAAACGAGCGTTCGCTCTTGGAAGTGTTAAAGACAGGCCGCAGAGTGGGAGAAAAACAATGCGCTTGGAAACGTGAAGCGGTTGCCTCTTCCATTGAATGTTCCCAAATTAAGTCGACACGGAAACGATCGTCAGAGCTTGGTGTGCCACGGTCAACAATGTGGGACCACATGAAGAAAGACTTGAATGTGAGGCCATATCGCCCAACTTTCGTGAATGAAGTTGGATGGCGACATGAATCATGCCGTGCTCTGCTGGACACATTCCCAAATGCCGTATTCTGCTCAAAGGTTCTTTTCAGTGACGAATGTGCCATCTATCGCAGTGCGCGCGACAGAATTATGGTGTTCTGGTCAAAGGAGAATCCCAATTTCACGCAGGAGCTGGAACATAATTCACTGCATGTGATGATATGGGCGGGTATGACATCAGATTATCTGATTGGACCTTACTTTTTCGATGGTCCGGTGAATGGGGCAACTTATTCGGCAATGTTGGAGATGTGGCTCATACCTCAGCTGAGAGACAGAGGACTCCTGGATGACGTGTGGCTGCAGCACGATGGGGCACCCACACACTTCGCTCTTTCTGTGTGCGATGTTTTGAAGAAACGTTTTCCAGGCCACTGGATTGGCCATGGCTCACCAACATCTCCGGCACCATTGCCATGGCCACCACGTAGTCCTGACCTTACCATACCAGACAATTTGTTGTGGGGTATTATCAAGGGAAGAGTGGCTGCACATCGCTACAACAACTAAGATTTGCGCAGAGCTGTGGAAGACGCCTTTTGCACAGTTACTCCAAAAATGCTCCGACGTATGTCACAGAGGACATGGAGGCGCATCCTTTTGTGTGTCCAGCATCAAGATGCACATACGGATTCGCTGGACATGTAACCAAGGCGTACGTAAGTGATTCAAATCAAATTATGGTAGCGTATTGGTCGATGTACGGTGACTTCCCACCCACCCTGTACAGATGGAGCCACTGCTTAACATTTCAACAATTTGGTTTTTTCATTTTAAGTATGATGTACAGCTAAATGGCCATTACACCTGTTACATCAAGAATTGCAAAATAATGCAGTTGCAGTAACATATTACACACAGATTTGTGATAAGCGGTAATCTCAAACTTTATTTTGATGTAGTGCATGTTGTATATTGAACGTTTTCCTTTTTTGTACAGCCTGATGATGGCTTCTCTGTAAAAATGAGAACATGTAGCTGTGTTTAAAATATAAGTTGTATTCCACTGACAGTTTACTGGTTTATGCAGAAAATTTTGGAATATTTTGGGAAATGCCGCTATATACTAAACCACATGGCATCATATCCCACAAGACAGAAATATTCGACCTAAGCTGTCCTTGTGTGGTGTTAGTAACCTCTTATCATATATAGATTCTGTAAGTGCAAGAGATAAAGAAATGTGCAAGACAGCGAGTGATTTGCTAGTGCCTGTTACAGCTTCACCTTATATTCTTAAAATTTACCATTTACTGTATCCTAAGATTATATTGCCATTTCCTTACACTGGTGCCTGAAAGAGATGGCAGTGCCAAAAGGGACCACATTTAGAACATTACTCACCAACTGAACTACAAATGCAAAAGGAAAGCTACTTCCTGTAAATTGGCATGCCAACAAGTGTTGATTAATATCTATATAACAATTCCTAGTTCTGGAAGAAAGATAACTGTGAACTTATCTCTCAACCTCTGGATAATTTATGTTTATATCTCTGCAATGCTATTTAAGTGCAGTGCATGTTAGTCCTAGCAGGATAAATTTAATACACTTTAAAGCTAATCTAAAATTACATTCAAAATTATTTAGTAAATACAGCAATTAATGGAAAATACAGTAGGACCCACATTTAAGATTCATTTGGGAGACAAGCTTTGTGTATACCTTAAATCAAGGAAAATCTTAAATGGGGTTGTGTCTAAAACAGAAAATTACTGCTGTGTTTGCGAATCTACATTCACTCTGTAAATTAAAGTACTTACAGTTTTCTTAAATCAATTTCGTATTAATATTTTCATATTTATTTTATGGATGCTTATACGTAAATTGTTCCTGCCACTGGATTTTTGGCCACTCACATACAAGCTGACTCTTGCCCAGCACATAGCTGCAACAGTTCACAACTAACTAGATACTGCTTCACTGCCACTGTGCACTTTCATGGTATTACACAACCCATACTGTGGAACCTATCTGAGGCTACAAAATGATACAGAGATGGAATTTTTGCATCTTAAATGTGGGAAAAAACCTAAATTGAGAAAAATTATAAACACTTATATGGGGGTTTGGCCTTAACCACAAAAAATTAACACAAAACGCAGGAAGATCTTATCTCAACAAAAATTAAATTGGGACTGCACAAATAAGACACTTTCCATGATTAGCCTTTCTTTCCTTGCAAATGATAAGAATTATATATGTTAGCAGTGATGCATGATTTACTAAGTAGCAGACATCTCTCACTCTCAAGATGTACTGCCCACCAAACCCATGTTCACAATCCACTACAGTTGACCATCATGTGAACACGGCAACAGAGGGTTGTGTGATGCTGCATAAGAGGCTGCTTGGCGCTGAGTGACAAGTATTCACACATGTATGTTACACTGCTGAAGTGGTGAAAACACAGTGCAGAGGGTTGATGTGGACAAAATATCTTGATGTGAGACCTGGGATCCTTTATCTCAAAGAATGCTGTAAGGACTATTATAGTTTTAGATAAAATAAGGCAATTATCAGGATTTTCAGAGCTTAAGCTCTTACTGAGAGGACTGTGTGTACAAGAGACGAAGGTCTCAATAATAACAGGTAAGCACTTAAATGTGTTGCGTGAGTTTATGATCAACTTAAAAATGTACAACTTGTTCCAGTATCTGTTGTTCTAGAACTATGTATGTGTTGAAAACACTAATAAGACACCAAGCAGCTACACACCACAACATAAGCATGAACATCTAAATAGAAAATTCAGTGTCAGGTTATTTTAAGACACTTTTATGAAAAATACTTTAACTGTACATAAGTGTGGTAATATAATGCATGGTGTGCAAGCTGGATTTCTAGTACTGTACAGAGAAACAAGGAAACAGGACAAGAGCCAAGTGGGCAGTTCTATTCCCTTTCCCTCTTTCTAGGTATTTTACACATCTTTCTGTAATTACATGATTAATGAAAAATTACCAGATAAAACTACAAGACTTTCCCATCATGAATGTTTAAATAAATCCAATGAAAACTTGGCAAAACCCATCTGATGTCCAGTTTCTTGACATTTTCTGCCAATTTTCATGACCATAAAAATTATCCAAGAGCATGAGATAGAGACTAGACAGCACCATCTACATCATTACACTGGGAGTATTATATATGTATATACTCTGCACTTCAAATTTAGTAAGAAATCTCTGCAGTCCCAAGTTAATATATACCTAATGTTCAATTATACAATCACGATCAAAGTGAATCAAACCACAAACTGCCATCACTAAAAGAATATAATTAGGAAAATCTAATTTTGAATTATGAACAAACTGTATGTGGTGTTAGAAAGAATGATGAGAGGGGGGCAAAATTATAAAATGCATACCAGGTATTAGGTCATTTTTATACAACTGCACAGGTCTATTAATTACAGTATGTTTGTTCTATTTAAGAACTCTCAGCATTAATTTGGATTCCGCAGCTTCACACAATTACGGGATGTTAAGTGCCAAACATGATATCAATGACTGAAGCTATTTTTTAGCCCAGTTTTGACACGTGATATCCTTCATTAAAACATGAGTTCAAAGCATTAGGACACAAATGCAACCGAATTACAAGCCCAGATTTCATCACGCTACCAAACTTCTCCATCATTTCCCAACTAATAATTTCTGTAGGTATAATATGAATAACGCCATTGTAAACAGCCTGCACTGAGCAGTTACAAAGTTATATAACTGGTCAAGAAATTCCTTGGTTTTATGCATCCCAATATATATGTGTATATCTTCTACACAGTTTATACCTTTACTCTTCCCAGTAATCTGGTAGCCCATTTGCATCTCTTGATATTAATGAAAGTATTAACCATATGAGTACTCCACTTCTCTGATGAGATCCTCATATAATACACTACAGAGCATCATTCTTGTGCTGATAAACATCTAGAAAACCTTCAAGACAGCTTCAAGAGAACCCATCTGTCCATATGTGAAAGCTGTTAACTCAGGCAGATGAAAAAGCGAAGTATTTACACATCTCCTTATGAATGGTAGCATTTCTATACAGTATATAAGATGCACTATTTCACAAAAATAATAAACATCTTGTACTTTTTAAATGTTCTCGATGATATGGCAATCACTGAAGAATGAATCATCCTCACATTGGCATGGAATTTGCTGCAACAACAAGGAAACATTTTATTACATATGCAAGCAGTACGAATTAATATGTTTGCAGGGGCATTAAAAAGTAAATTTAAATTTCAGAGACACATAAGAACTCACAAACTGCAATAAATTTTAACTTCCACAAAAAGCATTTGCCATCCAACTAAACAGTAGTTAGAACACACTCTTTTAAAATAAGCTTGCTTTTACATAGCCTATGCAAGAAGTCATTTCTGATAGTAAGCTGCTGAAATATTTATGTTATACCACAACTTAAATATAACAATGTGACAGATATGATGACTCATGTTCATACAGCACTTTTCATTCAAAGACAACAAATAATTACCTGAAGTTTGACACATTTGTCAAGGAACACTGTATACATTTACCCACATCCTGCACAAACCCTCCTGAAAAAAATAACAAACCTTCTGTTTTGGTGGCACATTCTATTATCTGTACCAAACATCTTCCAAATTCTTCAATGATGAAGCGTTCTGCCTCCTCCTCACTACTATCCAAGCGTTCTGCTTCCTCTGCCTGTGCCAGCAAGCATAGACATGTGGCATTAAGCACCTCCTGTGTCATGAAGTTGAATGGTTGCCTACATTACAGAAACAAAGATTACAATTCTGATAGTGAATGGACTCATCATAATTTATGTTGGTAGTAATGATTTTTGTACATCTTTTTATTTATCCTGTCATCTATGACTTGGTATTCCTATTGGTTACCCCATTTAAATATAGTGTGTGTAATGTTGTGTCCATCACCTTGATATTCTGACAGATGATCAATGCCAGTATCTCTATAAACATTTCCACTTACAGTTCCCTATGATAAGAACGACATTAACAGATGCTTGTTTAAACACTCCTCTAAGAATTGTAACTAAATACCAATGTTACTACAAAGGAAACTGTATTAGGTATACAATAATGATTGTTAACCTTTCACAGTTACAACACTGATTTGTCACTCTCACACTACAGCACATACAGTATCAGATTAAAAGAATATGCATGCCTCATATCATAGACATAATGACAGGTGCTGATTCAGACATCTTTAGGCTACATTTTAAACCACTCTCTCAATAAATAATGCTCTTTTCTCACAACCACAAGGAACCACTGCTTCTTGTTTTCAGGTGTGACACACATTCTGAAAAAAATGGGGCATCAACCCATCAGGTAATTACCTATGAGTTACATTTGTACAAGGCTGCAAAACCCAATGTGAGGATAGCAGGCGTATAAGGAAAACCTGACTGTAATTTAAGTGTTGATTTCAATATTGATGGCCTTTCACACCTAACACTTGAGATTTTTTTTCATTCATTTCTAGATGAACATAGTTACACAGACAGGGAAGATAATGAAATGTTCAGCACATAAGTTTCAAAAATCCACCTCCCTGCACAAACATGATGTAAATTACAATTGAAACATAAATTGTACAGAAATACACAAACTACTTCAAACACATCTGCTGCCAAACATATTACAGGTTGTGGGTATCCATGGTACTGCACAGTTGTACACACATGTACGTGTTAAATATTTTACTGCAGTATTTTCAGAGGGTGCAATGAAGGACAGAGTTAAGTTTATGTAATTCATATCATTCTGTCTGTAAAAGAGACCTGAGCTGTATTTCAAAATCTAAACAAGAGGACATCCATAGCAGACCATATGAATTCATAAGACTACTTCAAGCAATAACATGGCCTTGGGCTGCAAGATTTTATACAGTACATATGTGGATGAATAAACATGGTGGTGAACACATGATATTTTGGATACCTTGTCTTAATTAAATTTAAAGAAAATAGTTTAAATTAAAAGGCTAAATGTCTCAGGTAATAAGATCATTTGCCTGCCACAACATAAAACAGTTAACACAAAAATGAAGTAGCTAACCTGACAGTACGTTTGTAATAATATAAAGTACTAATTTGGTAGTAATAAAAAAGTAAAGTTCATCCTATAACCTTCCATGAAGGCACAAGGGAGGAGCAGAAGTGTAGCTCTACTCTCTCTTTAACCTTGGTGCTGGATGGGGTTGGGTGGTTAATGCCACACCCCAACCACTTTACCCCAGGGAATGATCCAGAACCCACTGTACAGGAGGCTGGTGGGCTCCAGGGCCAGTCTGGATGGACGCTGAATTTCTCGCCTCCCGTGAGCTTCAATCCCCTAACCATCCAGCCTGCAGCAAGCTGCTATACCAGACACTCTAACCTGGCCGAATTTTGTTGTAATATAAACTACTATATCAAAATTTACTGTGAGAAATGATGAAAACAAAAATATTATCTCCAGAATTGTGCCTCTACCTTGCTCCACCCTGTGGCGGTGGTGGCGGTCGGAAAGCAATATCCTGAATTTGGGCTGACAGTTTGTTTTTAATGGCTGTCTGCTGCTGAACACGTACTTCAGCGGCTTCTGCTAAATCTCGTAATGTATTCTTGTCACAGCTCTCTTCCACATTCCGGCAACCCACACATTTACAGTTATTGGAACAAGGTATCTTTGCCTGAAAATAACAGTGTTGTTTATAAAACAACCAAGGCATATCTACCTTGCAGTCACATGTTTTTAGCAACACTTTGCTTGTACTTTTTAATACAAATATATTTGGTTTTATTTTGAGAACATCATCACAGCCACAGTTTATCAGGCTTCGTGTGAGCATTTATGTTTCTGAAATGCAGTGATTCTGAATATAAATTGTGTGAAATTCAACTGTGGTTATAAAGTCAAAATAAGAGCTGGATTTTTAAGACTGACTATTTATTTGTATATGAAGGTGCAAATATTCACACTTTATTAAATCTTGCCTTCTTACATTAGTCCACTGTCATCATCATCATCATCATTGCTAATATTGTTATTACATCACAGCAGTCTACCCATCTATGTTTGCCTGGGGAAGGGTGGAACAGTATGGGTGTAAAATACAGCATCTGATTTTGAGGGTAGAACATAAATTACAAGTGCTTGGGAAAATATTAGTACCTAAGCAAGGCACGGTGTTCAGCAACACACACAGATAAGAACTTGCTGAAAATAAATATGGAAAAAATAAAGATGTCATGTACTGCACATCTCAAGTTAAACATCAGATAGTACACAAAATAGCAAGGTAATAGGATACCTTCAAGGCACTGTAGTCCACTTCGTACAGTAAACATGATACATAAATTGAGAAGCCAAGACAAAAATAGATCACAGAAGAAAAAATGCTCTTTTTGTAAGCATACTCTGAAAGGGACTGACCTAAAAGCAGAGGTGAGGAATTGGATAACAAATACAGAAACAACTGAAGTTCTGTGTCTACAAAACTGACTACATTTTAAGCAAGAAGATGTGTGGTTTTACATGGCATCGCCAATTTTGTCGTGAGAAATTCTTGGTGTTACAATTCCATGAAGAGGAATGGACTGTGAAACAAGAGAAAACTGTGAGAGTCTTTCACGAAACACGGTATCAGTAATGGCCAGCACAGTATTGCAGATGCTTGAACAAGGTTAAGATTTTAGGGGGTTTTATGACCAGTAGAAACTCCATACTGCACTGCCATTTTGTTTAGTAAGTATCTGTAAGTTGGAGCTTCAAATGTGTACGAAACATTTCTCTAAATTTGTGGTCTTTGGTTTTTGGTCCATCTCACGCCGCAGAATGCATAACGCCTACAAATGAAAAACCTGTCATTAAAAATTGTTCACTATTAAAATAACAATACCTCATAACATTCACAGTAATTCTTCAGACATCCAGAACGCTTGCAGTTACAGCCCTTGTTGTGTCGCCGCTCATCCCCCACAATACCTTTGCCAATTTTTGGCCTAAAAGCATTGGGATTCCTTTCAAGGCAAGACTTAATGGCTCTCTGACGATCTTCCTCATGTTCCAAATTATTAAAACAATTATTACAATTACACATATGGCAGAATTCACCATTGGCAAAGCAGTCACAATATCTGGAAAACCAAAAAGAGAAGAGCAGTCAATACATTATAATTATTTAGCACAAGAAAGTTAATGTAAACATAAAATTCAGCCATGGATACCCGAAATATTAGTCACAGCAAATCTTCATTATTACAAATGCAGGATAAACGTGCTCTCATTTTCAGTTATTTTTGTCTTCAAATCACCAATGGCCACATCAAAACCCCAAATCATAAGTTCAGACATTTTAATCCATACCATTATTAGAGAAGTAAATTTTATGACAATTTCATATTGAGGTATTGCTGACCCTTTGGTGCCTACCATCAGGTATACTCGTCAAACAGTGCAATGCTCAAATACCAAATGATGGGCTAAGGTGACAGTATTTGATGGCCTTCCTTATGCAGATCTCATTAAAATTCTCATCATCTGCAGTTCCCATTAAGCACTTAATTCTGGTGCAATAGGGTTAACTGATATTTAGAACCAACTTAATGCATAAAAATACCTTCAGACCATAAAATACCACTTTGCTTCGTCATGAAGCAAAATTTAAGAAAGAATAATGAAAGAACTAACAGCTACCCAAAGGAAAAAGTTATATTACATTTTTGAGATCATATATGAGGAGAACACCATTGTCTGCACAAGGTGCATGTGTCATGGAGTTTCTGACATGTTATTCTGAGTGGGGAAGTTAAACTGAGGATTATCATTTGCAGGAAAATACTAGTACATGGGTCCAAGTGCCATACGAAGGACACACAAATATCAGGTGCCAGAGTGAAAAAACTGAGTTTTCCAGGCAACATGGTGCCTAGGAACCATACATCCCTGGTCTAGTAATGTTGCATTTAAGGAAGAAATACAATATACTGGGACCTGTGGGTAACAATAAAGAAAAGACCTGAGGGGGGGGAGGCAATAATAATTCCAGGTTCAGGTTGTACACAAAAAGCATTCTGTGGACCTAGACTGGACCATTATGGAAGGGTGCGAGAACAAAATCCTGTTTATATTAAATAACTGTATCTCACAATATTATCCAAACAGGCAATACAATTCTTGTCATGTTGTGTTTTTACCATATACATTTTACCTTCACTGCAGCAAACCAACTGTGTAGAACACCCAAGTCAGAATGCCCCATATATTTTACTTACCTCCAACATATTACAGCCCAAATGGACCGTTATCACGGAGATCAACACAAAATGACATACACATTAATTTAAAATGAAATTATAAAATACATGATTAAAGGCATGTTATGTTCCAGAAATATGTCAGGATCACATAAAAGAGTTGCTATAAAATTGCTACTTAAAAATTAGATCAGCACCACTGATGTACGTCTTGGTAAAGTAATAACAAAAGATCAATCCTGTACCAACTGCCTAGTCAGATAGCCTATACTACATTATTATGATCACTGGGGAACTGTGTTCACATATCCATGTAAACATGAATGATTTAGATATAATTCCAGCCCTATTCAACCAAAGTCATATGAAACCTGCTGTATATTGTGACATCATACCAGTATAGTATTGGAAGCTTGATAGCAGTATCTGAGAAATTCTGTGGGTCATGTGTAGACAGGATCGAATGTGATTCTATTATTGCCTGATAGAAACTTGGCAATAAAATTATTGTCTACTTAAAATTCTTGATTGACCTAATCCCTCCAGCTGTAATATAGTGCTAGGTTGACTCGGCCTGTAAGAGAAGTGAGTACCAGGAATATTTCTAGGCAGGTAAAGGTGACCGGTGCATGGGGCTGACATCCTTACCATCTTCATGTGCCAACTGTCTTGAAATCTGGCACCCTCAACTTCCTGAAATCCTCCGGGCCTATCCAGGCCTGTAAGGGACTGCTTTGACTTTTACTTACAATTTTACACTGTCATCATGGTTGAATTTATATCCAGTCATCTTACACCAGGACAAATACAATGAATCATAAGACAGTAAACCCCAAACAAATGTGTTTAAAAGTACACAGCAGCAAGAACACAGATATGTCCATACGCACTAAACTTTCTGCACATAACTTTCAAGCAACACTCACAATTTTAGACACTGAGACTTGGTACAATTGCATGGTTTCCTTGGCCGGATGCCATTGGGTTCTAGTGTTGTCCGTGTTCCTACACTTGGCCTGGACTGGTTGTGTGATTCTGCACCAGTTCCACTATTACTGGATGACTGACTACCAGAGTGTGTGTTAAGGACACTCTGCTGCTGCTGCTGACTCTGCTGTTGCTGCTGCTGACTCTGATTTTGTAACTGCAAGTGCAAAAATATAACACAAACTCTATGAAGAAAAAATTCAGTGTGGACAAGGTATCTGGTATTCACTCTATGACGAGAAGAGGTGCATCAACTATCACGTAGAGAACAGTATGTAATTTGCACTGTCTATGACACTTATCATCATATGATTCTTTTGCTTTGGATAAACACTGTTCTGGTTATGGAAAACATAACAGCCACAGCATTGTACTTGGTCTAAATAAGATTAGTCAATCAAAGTTAGCATTGCTGTGCCATGGAAAGCATTTATAATGTACCAGATACCTCCATTTCTAAACTAGAGGAAGAAAAGTAATACGACATACTACAGAGTGTCACACCAAATTATTCAAATATTTTGGTGTCTCAAAGAAGTCCAGCCATTAACGCAGAAGTGGGAGTGTCTGACTGAAACATGTTAGCCAATAATCCTGTTCACTTCTCATCTTATTCCTCTAACTACATAAAAGATAATATTTCATATTTCTAACCTGATGAACATACTGAGCTGGAAGCATCACGAAACTGCTGGCACCAGATGGTAAAATGGTGGTTCCAGATGCGATTTGATTCACAGCAGAAGGTGATAATGCAGAAACATTTGATCCAGCACGAAGATGAGTTACAGGTGCAGATGCTGGGATTAATATCCTCTGTCCAGTTTGACCAGCTGACTTAGGTACAACCTTCATTTGGAAGTCATATATTAAAACATATCTTTGCAGCATGAAATGCAGGCAAAAAGATGGCAGTAAGAAGCATATGGCAATCATTATCCAATGAGCATGATAGTACAAAGTATCCACCAGAAGCACTATATTAAAAATTCTAGTCCTCTCCTCTATATTTTAAGGCCCTTCTATCCTCTACACGAGTGAAACACCTCAGTTTGTGTTTGAGGCACATTTTGTAAAAACAATTTTGTGAAAACTCTACAATGATCATTATTACTTGAATTCACCATTAAATAACATTGGTTACATAAATATGAATTGTCACTACACTGTCAAGTCTTAATTTATTTTTAAAAATAGGTTGATAATCTACAGGTTTACACTGCAGTAACTCTAGCTGTGCCATTTCCAACAACCGAAAGCTTAAAAATCACCCATTTTCATCAGATGCACTGCATAAATGGCGAGTCCATAAGAAACAATGTTTCGGTGTGGTATGCGCAGCATGGGGAACTAGCTACTGACAAACTCTGATTTTGTAAGCAGTGCTCAGTCCTCTCTTATTCATTTCAGTACACTTTTGTACCTGTAAACTTTCCTTCCATAATTTTGGTCATAAAATGGCACTTACTACCTGCTAAAGTTACACAGTATCAATTAAGCTGTGTGATCATGAAAACAGATCAGAGAGGGAAAAAGTCAAGTCCGGTGTAAATGAATTATTACCACGATTGCCACAAGCCAGTGCTCTGACCAACAGTCACATCAGATATCACCAAACAACACAAAATGGACACATAATCAGAAAGTTTTTCACACATGCAAGATGCACAAAAACACCAACATCCAATTAAATAATGTATAATATACAATACACTTCATGGAAATCATGATGTTATTTTTTTTATACAAGTATCAATGTCTCGACAGTACAATGTGAATACAGTTCAAACAACTTAATAATAGAACAGACTTTCCCACATTCATCTACCTAGCAGCTCCCACTCTTCAGTGAACCTTCCCCACTTCCAGCAGTTTCCACTAGCCACAAGTGCTTCCTTTTGCAATGCAATAGAGGCAGGGAGGGGGAAAAGCCATAAATTGTAACTCCCAATATGTCCATTCTGTAGTTGACTCAAACGTAGTATATACATTCAAGTACTTTATATCTGCCATAATTTGTATGTCACACACTTCCACTCAGTGACACTTTAAAAATGTTTCAATGTCCACTGCTTCATACTGTAGCAATCTTCTCTTACACGAGAACAGTAACACAAAGATTTCACATTTTATTAACAAAAGCAACCTACACCCATCACACTATAAGTAAATCTGAATAGCTCTGAAACCAACAATGTTAGTGGCTACTTGTAAATATAAAAGCTGATCATTATAGTATATTTGTTTTGGCTTCATTGGACTGGACTCCATTTTGCTGAGAGAAGGAAGTAAGCTGAAAACCCGTTATGAGTTGTTGGAGTGACTTTTCTAATAATTACAGGGAGGGGAGGCAGGACGGATTTCTGAACCACAGGAGGGTCATCGACCAGTTATCTAAGCCACTGATTATAGCTAAATGTTAACCTTTTAAAGATCTCCATTTGCATATGTAAACACACACAGGAAAACACCCCTTATATATTAAGAAAACAAGGACATTTACTGCACTTTCATGACATAATGCATATCTGTTTTATTTCTGTGATATGCTGTTTATTATCATAATTTTATCTTATTCTCTTCAAATAATACACTTCTCACAAGCCATGTGCTAGAGCTTAAATATCCAGGTTAATTTAACACAGGATCTTTTATTTCACTACAAGTTATGGTTAAGAAAGAAGGAAACATACTACGTGACACTGCTATGTAAACTTCTGCAGCACTGGTGATTTCTTCAATGAAGATGAGCATAAGAGATGATGCAGGGGTACGAAGATTTGTTATTTTCACCAAGAAGACTGAAGGATGCATGCAATTATACATCTAACAAACAATCAATAACTGGTACTACAGACTATGTAACTTTCACATGTTTTTATAGCAACTACGGTAACAAAACATGTTCTGAAGATCATCTGAATATACAAAACCTACAGATACTAATGTAAGTGACAATTACAAACAATGAATATTGTAACTGACAGCAAAATGCAGAGTTCTCTACATGGACATGTTCACACATTAAATCTGTAATTCTTACCGTACGAATGGCTGGAGTAGCAGGGGCTATTGGCACCATTTTGACAGCTTGTTGCTGAGTTCGCATAGCAGCCAGGGCAATGGGTTTGCCTCCACTAACAGCACTCACTGGTACTACAGTTGTAGCACGAGATTTTCCTGTGCTCATGACTGTAGAGGTGTTACTACCAGACGAACTTACTAATCGGACATACTGGAACTGTACAATATTGTATCATTATATTCCTTCATATAAATTTCCAAATTTTTTAAGTAAGTCTTTTCATACAAACAAGATGATGTTTAACCACCAACTGTTTCTTTTATAATGGTACATTAGAGGCGGGAAATTGTTCGTATTATTCAGTACAGAACATTTTGCCTTCCCATCAGCTATTCAAAAATAAAAAGATGTGAATACGTGAACCCACCATTTTGTCTCTTACTGTGCCTTCGTACAAAATTTAGACTCTAATATTATAGGAACACAAACCACAGGTACCTAAGGACAGGATGCTAAATACAATACAGGGGAGTAAAAGGGATTAAGAAACAGAAGGCTGGAGAAGAAGTGTGTTATATACACACTGTGCCAGATATGGCTGAGAGGAACAAATTAGGGATAAGGAGATGGGTGGGGAATGCAGCATTCTCAGAACAGACATGCCTATAAAGTTCTGGTGAGAAAATCCTAAGACAAGAGACCACCTCTGATCTATGAAAGCAGATCGAGTGCAGTCAAACTCACACTCACAATCATGCAAAAACCTGAAGCACTACTCAGAGATTCCAACATTACACAAATAGTTACCAAGGTAGATTCTAAACCCCACATAGACTCCTGTCAAGGATTGGTAGGCTGCTATGCCTTGTCAAATTTACTTTTCATTGTATCATTGAAATTATTTCAGTCTTCACAGGTAGAACACAGTCCACTATTTCCTTTAGTGCAACAAGGCACGGTAGGGTATACAGGAACACACCATTGCATCTTAACCCATCTGCACTTAATGTCAGGTATACCTGGCATGCAGTGTGATGATCAAAATGCCAAAAGTTTGGTATAGGTAATGGTGACTTAATGGCCTTCTTATGCAGTTCTCATTCAAATTCCGGTCTCCTGCACATCAAACCAGGCATTTAACTCTGGTGTCAAATGGTTAGCTATTAGTTGTGCCAATAATTAGAGATGATTTGAAACAAGAAATAAGTGCCCGTACAATGGAAGGAGTCCACCACTCAACATATTTACAAGAAAGGTGAAAAAAAGTAGATTGTAGAAATTACAGAGGCATATCACTTTTATCAACTAATACACAATTCTATCCACCATCCTTCTGTCAAGGTTCACTCTATATACAGAAGAAATTACTGGAGATCATCAGCGTGGATTTCGACATAACGGGTTAACCAACTACTGATCATATATTCTGCACTTGTCAAATACTTGAGAAAATATGGAAATACAATAAGACAGTGTATCAGCTATTTACAGACTACAAGAGAGCCTATGATTTAGTTAGGAAGCAGGTCTTGCTTAACATTGTCACTGAGTTTGGTATCTCTATGAAACTAGTAAGGCTAATAAAATGAATGTATATGAAACCTACAGCAGAGTCTGGGTAGGCTAACATCTGTCTTACATGTTTCCTATTAAGAATGTTTTAACACAAGGAATGTTTCATCATCATTGCTTTTCAACTTTGCTTTAGAATATGCCATCAGAAGGGTTCAGGCACATGTCTGGCACATTTCCTATTCAGAATGGTTTGAAAAAAGGAGATGATTTATCACTGTTGATTTTTAAATTTGCTCTAGAATATGCCATCATAGGATTCAGATAAACCATTAGGGCTTGAAATAAAATGGTATATGTCAGCTTTTGGTTTATGTTCTTGAGGTTAATACAATGGTTGGAAGCATACATACTATAAAGAAAACCAAAGAAGCTTCAGCAGTTGTGAGTATGGAGATTGGTCTAGAAGTAGATGCTCAGAAAACAGCAAGCAGGACAAACTCACGGCATAAAGATAGGTTTTGAGGTGCAGCATCCCCGTTGTGTGTTTTGATACAATATAAAGTATGTAAGAGTAGTCAAAACACAACTCTAGATATATTTATAGCACAATGGCTAAAGCAAGCAACTACATGTTTCAGCCTTAGTAATGGCCGTCAGGTTGTGCAATACTTAGTGTACAATAACTATACAATATGCAAAGCAACTGTATGGTATGATGACAAGATCTCGATCACCATTACAAAATACAGAAGTAATCTGGTATATGTAATAATGTATATAGTTGTAAACTACAAGCTGTGGAGGTGTAAGGTTGACCAGCAACACCTATGGGTATGTCCGTGCCGTGTTGCATATGTGTATCTATAACCATCTAAAGGCTGAAACATGTAGTTGCTTGCTTTAGCCAATGTGCTATAAATATATCTAGAGTTGTGTTTTGACTACCCTTACATACCTTATATTATGAAGATAGATAATAAATCCATCAACAGTGTGGAACAGTTCAAATATTTGGAAACAACCCTAACAAACCAAAATTCCACTCACAAAGAAATTAAGAGCAAATCGAAGCCAGGGATGTTTGCTCTCGTTTGATGCAGAATCTTTGTCTTCCAGTTTGCTATCCAAAAATATAAAGATTAAGATATGGGGAACTAATAATTTTCCTGCTGTTTTGCATGGGTGTCAAACTTGGTCTCTCACACTGAAGGACGAATGCAGGATGAGGGTATTCAAGAATAGGGTGCTGAGGAACATATGTGGGCCTAAGATGAACAAGATAATAGGGGAGTGGAGATGACATAATGAGGAAGTTTAGGATTTGTACTCCTCACTCAATACTATTTGGGTGACCAAATGAAGAATAAGATGGACAGGGAAAGTGCCCCATATGGGAGACAGGAGAGGTGCATACAAAGTTCTGGTGGGGAAATGTGAGGGAAAGAGACCACGTGGAAGACCAGGTGTAGATGGGAGGAAAATATTAAAATGGACCTTCTAGAAGTGGAATGGGAAGGAATGAACTGGATTGATCTGGCTCAGGAGAGGGAAAGGTGGTGGGCACTTCTGAATGTAGTAGATATGAACACCAATGTTCCACACAATTTAGGGAATTTCTTGACTAGGTGAGGGCCTGTTAGCTTCTCAGGTAGAACTGTTACATGGAGTTAGTTGATTCGTTATGGTAGTAATTAGAGATCAGCAATTTCTATGTGTGTTGCAAGGATGAATCAAAAGACTCATGGTCTGGTCTTGATTCAATATATACAAGCACACATGGCAACCAACACAATCAGATACATAGTGCATCACACATAAACAATAACACAATGGAATGCCTTGCCATACTGTGTTGATGTTATTTTACCCTACTTTGCTAAAAGAAACTACAGATCACTGGACACACAAGGGCAGCTGCACAATGACATGATGCAAATGTGCCATATGGGCTTGTATCAGTGTTTCATATATATCCACCCAATTATGAGTAATCACTGAAGGATATGTAATAATTAAAATTCATCTGCAGCTAGGCCAAGAAATATGCTGTATAATTAACAAACAAGGGTTGGATACAAAGTAGTGGCAACACTGCTGTAACTTGAAGGATGTGCGTCGGGTGACACTACCGTCGTCTGTACCTGATAGCAGAAGTTCAGTTGAAGTAGTACAGTGAGTGGTGATGGTTGTGTTTGATTGAGTTGCATTGTGCATCGTCTTGAAGTGTAGAAGCCCAGTTCAAGCGCCCTAACA
>Ga0123352_10003421_pt1 | contig 22915 bp, 11 predicted proteins | sample TergutLab28metaG_FD_89700 | JGI IMG/M metagenome (GOLD analysis project Ga0123352, IMG submission 89700) | Labiotermes labralis P1 segment gut microbial communities from Petit-Saut dam, French Guiana - Lab288 P1 | ecosystem: Host-associated > Arthropoda: Insects > Digestive system > Gut ...
ATATATATATATATATATATATATATATATATATATATATGTAAATATGTAAAAGGTAAAGGTAAAGGTAAAGTGCACCCTGTAACAGGCCATGAAGGCCTAGAAGGGGAGTAGAGGTGTAGCTGTACTCTTTCTTTAACCTTGGCACTAGATGCAGGTGGGTGGTTAATGCCCCAGCTCGTTTACCTGGTACTCATTGTGCAGGAGGCTGGGTGGGCCTTGGTGCTGGTCTGGATGGGTAGGGAAAATCTCACCTCCACTGAGGTTAAAACCCCTGACTGTCCAGCCCATAGCAAGTCAATATATTGGCTCTTCCTTCCTGGCCACCTGTAAATATGTACTGTGTGTGTGTAGTTAACCAGATGTGACCTGTTATGTAATGCATCTGTCATCTATGACTTTATGTTTTTAATAACAATTTCTTGATTTTGGTCATTTCTTATGTACTTTTTCAGTCCTGAAGATGGAGGCAGCAAATTGTTTTGGAATGTTCGTAACCATGTACCAGACTGCACAGTGCAACATCCCACAAGTTTTTAGGTATAGTTATTTTTTATAGCTGATCTGCTCAATTGTTGGTATAACGTCTGGGGTGGCTGGAATAGTATGGTTAGTATAGTGACTCATTTCGGGCCAGACAGTCTGGGAATGAAATCCCGGTGGGGGCGACATCTTCTGTGCCCATCCAGACCAGCCCCTAGGCCCCTGTAGCGTCCAGTACAATGGGTACTGACATGTGGCCCACATAACAGGCATTTCCACTACGGTGGAGTTCATGTGAGAGAAGCAGTATAGTGACGTAGTTCATCCAGATTACAGTTGTATGTTGGTGGCATAGGTATATATATATGTTATTAAAAGCATTCTTTTTGTCAGTGTGTACAGATGTGATGGAAGTGTGTCCTACCTGTTTTCGTTGAGCACTGCACAGTCCTTTGAATGTAAGTGGTGGCATACAATACTCATTCCAACCACAACTTTACTTTAATTGTGTATGTGTGTGTGAAAGGGGGAGATAGGGAGAGAGAGCGCTGTTCGTATGTTAATTCAACAAGTGATATGAAGTGATTGCATAGCTAATGTTATCTGTCCCCATAATTTGCTTTTATGCAAATGAAAATGTTAAAACTCTTTAACACAGTTCATACACACCTTTTTCCATTTTTTTAAAAATAAACTTGGGTGTATGATTCATACAGGCAGTTTATGGAAATAATCCTCGTGGAAAATTTTGTGTTCTTAATATGGTCTGTAAAGGAGGAACATTTCTTTGAGAGGGTTCTAGCTATTGTTAATTGAAAATTATAAACTATAAACAAATATTGCTACATATGTGTACCCTCACATGACACAACAGTCACCAGTAGAGAAAGGAATTTACAGGTTTTTGGATCGATTACTGCATTTATTTAACATGCGGAAGGTACCCATTACACAAACTCAGAGTCTTGGACCACATATGTGTTACGTATGTCATAAAAGAATTGTTCAATTAAAAAAAAACCAAACTATAATCGCGGAATAGCACTGTATACAAACACAGATTGCATGAAATTATAGAAAACGTGTGATTACAGGCCCTCCAAGTGTCATGTTACCATACTCATTACAATGTAATAAACTATTAATGATTACAAAACTTTTACTATTATGTTCCCCATAATAATCTTATTTATCAGGTGCAGATTTTCTCTACTTGCTACTAAAACATTTCACGCCACTAACCACTTAAGCAAATAATAATTTGCATGACATGAAAGCCAATAATTGTAACCACCACGGATCCACATAGCAGTGGTATTTTATAGGTGCTGACTGCTCATTATTAAGCACACCAGCATGTCACACTGAAGAGTGAGTGGGATTTAAGATATTAAATAAATTAAATTTATTTGAGTTAAATTGAATATTGCATATCGAATTTAACTAGTACTGAATTTCACTACAAAAGAAGAAAGGGGCAGTTTGGTTCCAACCTCCCAAAATACCCTGGGTGACACTACAGTCAACCATGTTAGTGACTTGGCATGCGATAATCCTACCTTACGGTTGGGACCTGATTGCAGGTTACCATCCTAGCCACAAGACCATAACTTGTGTCCTATATGTATACAGTCTGTAGGCCAAACCAAACAATGTCTGCAGAATATTGCAATTATTTTCAGTTCTCTGCAGTTTATATTAATACTGTGACGAAGTAAAGTATTGTAGTTTGATTGCATACATTTCTTCTGTTATTTATAACTTTGTTTGTTTGTTTGTGTGGTTGTTCATCCATTCTGTCAAATTGTAACATAGGACATGTCAATTACAGATTACAATTTATATATTACAACATTACATATTCCTCTGAGTAAAGTGAATTTATAAGAAGAAAACATTTTAAAATAGATTTGAATTACTTTATGTCATGAGATGTATTTTTTGTGTTAGTGGGAAGGTAATTAAAGACTTTAATTCCAAAATAAAAGGTCCTTTTTGGAAATTTGTTAAGTTTGCAGTTGGAGTGTGTAAGTCAGAACTAAATCTGTTGTTAAAATTATAAATTTCTGAATTTGATTCATATAAATCTCTATTTTTGGCAACAAATAATAGAAGGAAAAAAATATATTTTGATTTTAGTGGTAAAATTTTTAAATTCTTGAATAATTGGTAACAGGAATATCTATTTCTGGCATTCATAATTATTCTAATTATCCTTTTTTGAATTTTAAAAACATCAGAGCTGTATGCAGAATTACCCTAGAAAATTATGCCGTAAGATAGGATGGAATGAAAATATGAAAAGTAAGTTGTCCTTAGTGTATCTTGGGACATAAAATGTTTGACGTACCTAATTGTATAGCATGCTGTGCCTAGTTTAAACATCATTTGCTCAATATGGTCTTTCCATGACAAGGAACTATCTACATCTAATCCAAGAAATTTGGGATTTTTAGTCTCCTTAATCAGTTTATTGTTACTAGTTATTTATAAATTCGTTTCATATCTATTTTAGGCCTAAATTGTACAAAGCTGGTTTTACCAAAATTTAATGATAATGAGTTAATTCTGAACCAGTCATTTATATCATCAATTATATTGTTAATATCTTCTTTAAATTTTGAAGGAATAGGATTTGCAGTTATTACACTTGTGTCATCTGCAAATTGAGCCGGTTATGGTGGGTCAGCTATTATGTTTGGAAAATCATTTATATAGAGTAAGAAGAACAAAGAACCAAGTATACAACCCTTAGGAACAATGTGTTTTATTTTTTCCCATTCTGAAAAAGTAGTATTATTAGAAGAACTCTTATTTATTAGAGCTCTCTAATACCTATCACTGAGGTAAGATCTTAGCAATGCATTCGTTTTTGCCCTTTAATCCATAAAATTCACATTTTGGGGATAGTGTATCATGATTTGCAGAGTCAAATGCTTTTTCTAAGTCACAAAATATTCCACCAACTGTTAATTTATTATTAAGTGCTAGTAATATTTCATTTAATAGTTTAAAGGAGGCTTTTTCAGTTGAATTATTTCTGAAACCATATTGTATGGTTGCTAAGATATTTTTTGGTTAATGTGTTGGTACAATCTTGTATATATAACTTTTTCCAGAATCTTTGGAAAGGAAGTAAGTAAAGAAATAGGTCTAAAATTGGTTATATCCGTTCAGTCTCCTTTTTTATGTAAGGGCTTTATTTCAGAAAAATTTAATCGGGAATAAAAAATACCTGACGAAAGTGATTTGTTACATACATATGTTAAAGGAGATGTGATAAAAGGTGTACTTTTAAAATTTTCGTAGGAGTCCCATCATGTCCATGAGAGTTCTTGGATTTTAGTGATTTGATAACTTTTTCTATTTCTTTGGGTGTTGTATATTTTAGTTTCATGTTTGAACAGGGGCACTTAAAAGTTTTTATGAAGACAATGTTGTATTGTTTTTAATATTACTAGTTATTTTGTGAGCTACTAAGATAATTTCTATTTATAATTGCATCAATATGCCACATTTTATTTCGCTTTATTGCACTCCATTCTACAGATTTGAGCGCAATGAAACTAACACTATGTAGTTTTACAGAGACGTATTACAATAGTCAACACACAAAATGTATCCGTAACCAAAATAGTTGATTCCTCTTCAATTCAATGTGCTGAGACCAAATATGGCCTTAGAATTCAATTCTTGGCTCTAGTTGTCAGGATACATGAAGTGGGACTTAATGTGTAAAATAGATATTTGGGATGGGATACAGGTGTCAGCACTGCTCTCCCTGATGGTGAGTAATGAAAGAAAATGTCAGAATTTCAGTGTATCGTAAAAGACACGATGATCTAGTTCAGTTCATTAAAATGGAAAGGGGCCTTGTTGCTTCCACTGATAATGATGGCCTGATGCAAACACTCAATATTAATCACAATCCTCTGGATTGGCGACTCTTTATAGACTCATTTCAGTTGAGCCTCAAAGCAGTTCTTCACAATGACAACACCCTACCTTCTATTCCTGTTGATCATTCAATGCGTAATGAGTCATACGAGAACATGAAGATTCTGATGGAAGCCATTAATTATGATAAATTCAAATGGCAAATCTGTGGTGACCTAGAAGTGATTGCCTTACTACTTGGACTACATCAAGGATTCACAAAATATTGCTGCTTCATTTGTGACTGGGACAGCAGATCTCGGCCTCTTCATTACGCAAGAAAGATTTGGCCTGCTGGAAAATCTCTGGAACCAGGAATCGTGAATGTGGAAAATCAACTACTAGTGGAACCAAGTAAAATTTTGTTGCCATCCATGCATTTTAAAGCTATTTTCGTTGGTCCACAAATATGAGAACTTAACAAGGACGAATTCTTTGACAGTCTCCTTCAAGGTAATGAAAAGGCGGCTTGGGGCATTTTTAAATTTGTAGTAAAAGGATTTTTGGGAAACAGAAGGGCTCAAACTATGAGGAGCTTGTAAACAACCCTTTGCAGAGCTACCAGAAATTAGGCTGCAACATGTCACTAAAAATACACATCCTTCACTCACATTTGGATTTTTTTCCTAGAGATTTGTGGTGCAGTGAGTGATGAACATGGAGAATGTTTCCATCAAGACATTTCTTCAATGGAGAAGAGATATCTAGGGAAATGGAACTGTGCTATGCTCGCCGACTACTGCTGGACTTTGGCAATGGATGTCCCTACCATGGAATACAAGTGACAGGCAAAATTAAAAAAAATTATATGATTTTGTGTTAAATAATGAACTTAGATGAAAAAGACTGTGCAGATGTTCAATTCATGTTGTATTATCTCTAAACAGAGTAAGTCTACTAAACACATTCTTTTCCACTGAATAGCATTTAGTTTTTTATTTAATCAGCCATTCGGTATAATATTTCAACCCATTTCGTAAAATATCATAGTGGTAGCATAATTTTAAAACTAGAGCCAAGGAATTTTTGTATGTCCCTTTTCTAACTTAATAGATGCAAACAAATAAATTAATAACATATTCATCACGGATACAAAAAATATTTTGAAATTTGGTGTCCAGTGTTGTCAGTGACACCGGCAACAGTCTGGCAAGATCTGTATAGTCTGGTTCTTTCACCTCCGTAGATGGCGTTGGAGTCGAAGTGCCTAAGAGAGATGTACGGTCTTATACATGATCTGTGGTCACACCTGTGAGACGTAGTAATCCGTGAGTAGTAGGGAGGTTGGCGGTTATCTGTCGTCTGTCGAATAGTGTGGGCAAAAAGATAGTATTTTTTAAATGAATTCTGTAGAGGCACATGTGTCCATGGGAAATGGTGTGATACAATCAGCTCATGTGACGAGGCCAGTGACACGCATGAAGAAAGGTGTTTATAATAAGTTCCAAACGTAGTTATTGTTTTAGGTTATTGTACGTGATATGAACTTGACGAAGTTGTAAATCGCAGAAGGAAGTAATAACGCGAACTAACTGCCAATAGAGACCCGAAGTTTGTTCGCTAGCCTTTTTTTTTTGGGGGGGGGGTTGGATTTATTTTCACTTACCACTACGGTGCCCCACCCCACAGAAGTAATCTAACTTAATAGAAGTCATTCCCGTTTGTTTTCATAAACGTATTTAAAAGAATATTAAATGGTAAGGCTAGCACGACTCTGTTTTATTTAAAAGCTGCATGTTTCGGTCTTGATAACGGCCATTACCAAGCCAAAAAGTATACAATCATTACAAGGCAGTTAAAAATGCAATATACACAACATCCTCATGTGTTTTGAGCGATCACTCAGTGTAGAATATTCTTGTTTTGCAATAAAGATTCTTAACTTGTATGTGGTCAGTAGTAACTGAAGGTTAATAGTGGGTATATATCAATATTTTTTTGTTGTTAGCTTTGAGGTGAGACATCCCCATTGTGTTGATCAGGTCACATTAAGGTGGAAGTACAGCCAAACACAACTTATATATTATAAGTTGTTTCGACTGTACTTCCGCATTATTTTGAGTTGTTGTTAGCTACTAAAAATGAGCTGGTGAAGAGGGTAAAGTTATACGAGTATTCATAGATTTTAAAATAGATGGAGTCTTGGGCACTGGTTCTAAGATGTATATTGCTTGATTTCTTGTTTATGTCACACTGAGTTTGGAAAATATATATGTTCTATAAAGGTAACATATATTTTAGGGATTTAGAGTGTAAATAAATTGTTTGTTGAGAAATTTTTTGTTTTTAAAAATATGAAATAAATGTTTGTTTGTTGCTTACAGTCTTTTAGTTGTTTTTATCACTCCCGTTTTGTTGGTTTTCCAAGTTTCACCAATATTCGTTTATCTTAAAAGCATTTTTTATAAAATATTGAGTGAGTAATTTGACAGTAGGTTGGTTTTCAATGTCATATTTTTTTTATCATGGTATATACACTTGTTTTCATTACATCTGACAACTTAAAAACTGAATTCATGGTCAGGCTTACATATAGTGTTTCAGATATTGATGCCATCTATGAGGGGTGTTCAGAATTAACATATTGAATACGATATTGGGTTTCATGGTACATTTGCCATTGATTTGGTTCTCTGATTGCTAATCAAATAATGTATTTTCACTCTTGATATCTGTAATTCTGCCATGTATTTCCCATACTTGGCGTGACATATACGAGCAATCAGCCAGTTTTTGTCCTACCTATTTTCACATTTTAATGTCTATAAATATTATATTACCCTCAGTACCCATTTTTTTGTAGGAACTAATATCAAAAAGGGGTATTAATATTATATTCGCACTATTACTAATGGCTACCCGTGACCATATATACTTCTGCAGTGTTATCATAAAACAAAAATATTTAAAACTTTGGGATCCCACATAAAACATGATGTGTTGTATATTGCATTTTTTAACTGCCCTTTAATGAGTGTGTGTCTTTTATCCTGATGATGGTCAGTATCTAGACTGAAACTTGTAGCTTTTAAATAAAAATGCAGTTGAGTTGGACTGACTGTTTAATATTGGTTTGCATATGAGTAAACTAATTAATTAAGTTAATGAGTATATACTTATTAAAACATTTATTTACTGATTGTATCACCATGTGCAGCAATTCATTGCCATTTTTCTGTGCTGTAATGTGTTTGACAAGAATAGATGGAGAATAAGTAATTAAGATTTATATTATAAATACAATTGCACTATTTTGATTAATATTCCATTGTTGATCCACCTAGAATTATGTACATTGATTAAAAATAATGATTAGTTGATTTAGATGAGGTTAAAGTTAAACATCAACATTTTCACAAGACTGAATTTATTGACAGGTTGAAGGTTTATGTGAATTGGAATGTTTTATGTTACAAAAACTATCTAATGTACACTTATATTATAGAGCAGCATGTATTATACACGCTGCTCAGTAAACTGAATTTTACATCTGATAGTCATTGTCTTGATCTGTCTGTGAAAATGTATCATTTGTTCTCCCTGAGGATGGCCCTTTGAGGGCTGAAATATTTTGGAGTAACACAGTGCTAATAAAGTGATGTGAATAGTATAGGTGTGCATTAGTTAGTTTATTTATGTGAAATAATGATGTCATTGCATGGAAATGAACAAAATAAAGTGAATTGGATTGGTGTTTGTCAAAACAAATAATAATAGATAAAGCACAAACTTGTGCTGTGAAAGGACAAAATTATTTCGTATGAAATGCCCAAAAGTATTATTAAGCATGCAGGAGCTTCTGTGGAAAAGTTCGTGACCATGTAACGAGCTGTGTATTTATTAAGCCCAGTTGTTCAGTACCATATTTAGAAAAGCCCATTGCATCCTATTCTAAGTGTCTTGAATTCATTCCCTACCTTCACAAGCTGTTTCTCTGGAAAATTCATTTTAAGGTTATTTTCTCATTTACACTTTGGTGTCCCAAGTGGTTTTTTTTCACTCTGAGGTTGATAATTTAATTCTTAACTTCATGACCTTCATACTATACAGGCAAGGGCAATGGTGAAACTATGGTTGTCCATGGGTCTAATTAAGCATGACATAGTGAAGGCACATGGGAGAGTAAGGAGTGCAGCTTACACTCTTAATGTTAGCACTAGTTGGAGGTGAATGGTTATGTTGATGCCTGGGCCACCATTCCTATAGGGCTGCAGGGCTGGTTTGTACAGTTAAGAGAAAAGTGGACACACTGAAGCAGGACACTACCATACCACACCAGACTAGATCAGTCTGATCATTTGGAACTCTTAACAACAAATTTAGATGGTGGCAATCCAATTGCAAAGGTGTGGGCATACGTGACAAATTGTCTTGTTTTGTTAGGAGCCCAGTGTCTCATCTGACATTTTTTGTCATTCAGGAGAACAAGAAAAATGGTTTTGACACTGATTAGTGTGGGATAAATTATCCCTGGATGATTTAAGGATAAAAGCAGAGTTGTAGGCCCATTATTCAGATGCTGTGGTAAGATATCAGGTAGGAGAAGAGCTATGAAGCTAGTTGTCAGTCTGCAGGGTCAACTAAGATGCAAGCCTCCTCATATATTATATGCCATGTTGACTGGTAAATAGTTACCAACCTTTTGAAGGGGCAAAGGGCCTCCTAAGCAATCAAAACAGTGTAATATCCCAGTAGACCTTAATCTTTATCACCACTACTGTAAGAACCACATATCTCACATGGTAAATATTTACTGATGTTGTTCAGTAATGTACTACCCTCATATTCTGGGACTGGCAGTCCAAGATGAGTGTTAGGCAGCCACTGGGTGGTCATTATTATTGTCTTGAATTAATATTGTGCAATAGGTTCTCCCTAGGTGACTCAGTATTATTGTGTAACATTTCATTTTGCTCATGGGTTATGACAGTTATGTTGAGTGGTACTGATGCTGCCTGTGTGGCCAAGACTTTAGCCCTTTGTTTAAAAAAGAAAAAGAATTGCCACTGTACTGATGAATGGTACAAAGGAAGACCACATTGCATATATGAAAATCATATGGACATTAAGGTTGATTGAGCCACACAACTACAGAATTTTTTGCAGTTGGATATTCAATCATTTGATGAGTTACTGAAGACTGTTACCCTTACAATCATGGAAAGAAATAACAACTTGCAAGCAGCAGTCACCTCCAGTCAGTGTTTATCCATTTGGCCACCAGAAGTTCTTTTTGAAGATGTGACAATTATAATTGTTGTATCTCCCTAGTCCATTGAAATTACTGTGCTGAAGACATGTTTACTGCTCAGTAGACAGATGGTACCTGAGTGACTGTTGTGCATTACTGCTCACAGACTATTCAGTCTTTTATTCTGAACAACAGATTGTTTCAGTGAAACTTCATTTGATGGGTGAAATACATTTTGTAAACCTTTAATATTAAAACTGAACAGCCGATGATATTGTGCAATAATTAATGTTTCACAGTATTATTAACTGTCTAGGGGTACCTTTACACCTTGAAGATGGAGGCAATATGCCCATTAGATGCATCATCCCCGTTGTGTTTTATGCAAATTAGGAGGGGGTAGGTATGTCAAAACACGACTGTCTTTGTATCTGTTTTATTGGGCTGACGACATGATTCGACCACTGTGGGCCATCCTTAGGTCACAAAAATGTATAATGAGGAAAGACTATACAGGTAAGATCATTAGTTGCGGTACATATCCCGAATTTTCAACAAGATCTCGTTGTTATGCGGTTTATCCATATTGAACTAATAATGTTTGACTAGCAAAGTGAATAGAGTTAAAGTACATATGCATGTTGTACATGATATCACATAAGCAAAGTGCCTTGAGTTTAAAGTACATATGTATGGTTGTGCACTTCATGTGAGGTACTGCTACTAACCCCACTTGGTTTTTTCACCTCACATGAAGTGCACAACCATACATATGTACTTTAAACTCAAGGCACTTTGCTTATGTGATATCATGTACAACATGTATATGTACTTTAACTCTATCCACTTTGTTAGTCGAACATATTATTAGTTCAATATGGATAAACCGCATAACAATGAGATCTCATTGAAAATTCGCAATATGTACCACAACTAATGATCTTACCTGTTTAGTTTTTCTTCATTATACATTTTTGTGACCTAAGGATGGCCCACAGTGGCCAAAACATGTCGTCAGCCTTATAAAACAGATACAAAGACAGTCGTGTTTTGACATACCTACCCCCTCCTAATTTGCAGTATGCCTATCCATTACATATTTATTTACCAGGCAAAACAGTGTATCATCCTAGAAGGCTACGTTCATTTGTATTTAATTATAAAATAATTAGTGAATTCACCCATATCCTGAAAATGGGGGTGGGGGCACAAATGTGAGAAACAAATTCTGACCTTCATTCATTAATGGGATGAATCTTAAGATGTATTTCTTTGCCAGCCCAGTTGCCAAATGACTGCAGCAATATGTGCAGGCAAATATGTGTCCTGGCTGGCAGTAATGTGGTACCAAACTGGTCTCCGCAACTGCATGAGTTTGAGTTCTGACTGAAAGTGACTGCAAATTCTGCCTTGTCTGGTGTGCTTCTATGTGTCCACACACTAGAATTTCATACCTTTCCTGAGAGTTCAATCACATTTCCTCACTGCCCATCCTGTAAACTAGCCACTGTATCATCTACATTGCCTTGGATCCTCTTGAAGTAAACGTTACAAATTGTTGTGTGTATGTTATTAAATGATTGACCAAGCCAAATGATCTCAAATTCAACCATGGATGTGACATTAAACTGCTAAATTGCAGGGCAGTAGCAGAAACTAGATGATGTTTTTTGGTGCATACAAATTTTGTCACCTGTGAATAGGTGATTTGAAATCCTCTGGTTGTAGGAGTAGGATCAGACTAAAGTCCCTTGGTACTGCAGCCTCAAGTGGGTCTATCGTACCGGCTCCAGATGATAGTTGCATGTGGAGCATTGGTGGCAGGGAAAGAAGGAAGTGCTGGGATTGAAACATGTTCCTGTTGTGCCTTGTCAAACACAAACTCCATGTGGATGACTCTGATATTAAACCTGGGCCTTCTTAGTGAGAAGCCAGCAACTAACCATCTGAGCTATTGCATGGCTGTGAAAATCCCCAGAGGGCTTAATTTTAAATTAGTATTGAAAAATACAGTACTTTTTGAGGTTCAATTATTCAATCTGCAAATGTTAACAGGTGTTCTGACAATCTCCTCATACTCTTAAATATTGTGAGATTTCAGGATTCCCTGTTAATGACCCTGAAGAGGATGGTATCCTATGATCTGATGCCTTGTAGTCTGCTAGAAACTTATGTTCCAGAACAAAACACCGTCTTGTTTAGGGTATGTCTACCATGAAGGCAGACAAAATTTACCAATATTCCTTCAAAATACTGGTAAAATTGTGCCAGAAAGAGTGGCATTAGTCCCCGAAAGATGACACTCTTTCTAGTCAGTGTTGTGAGAACCTCAAGTCCGACAAATTTCTACACTGTGATAGTTGTAAAATGGGAATATTGTACACGTACATGGGATTTTATTGGAATATAGCAGAGGACCAAAAACCACATACTGTTCCTTTGTTTAGTTCCAGAGTTACCACTTCTGGAAAGTCGCAACTGGCTGATTCATCTTCACTATTCAAGAAAAGAATTTGGTATTTGCAAAATTTTACTTCAGGAAGAGCTGGAGAGAAGCAATGGAATGTGTGAATATGCAAATTATGTACAGGTTGGTAACTACAGTAAGAGTTTTATCAAGAGATTCACAAATATTCCAGAAATCTAAGTTATGGACTGAGGATCCACAATGCTAGAGTTAACTGTGAGCATAACTTACCTGATGCTGGCTGCTTCATGCATCTGAACCAATACATATTTTTGCATGCGAGTGGGAGAGGGGAGCTAAAACTGCAGTATTTGTGCTGACAGGTACCATGATACAAAATTTAGTTGCCTGGGTGACCATCTGTTCTGTATTGTGTTTCATTGGGTTTATTATGCATGAAGTTAAATGTTGATGGAGGTCTGGTAGCAACCATTTGGGGACTACTGCGTTATTACTATACAACCAGTACTGCCAACAAGAAACCACAACTGCAGCACACCCAACAGACAAACAGTGAAGAGAGAAATGTGAGAGCAAACTGGAAAAGAAAATAAATTAGGAAACAATATGGCGTTATATATATGAAATGTGGATACAAAATAGAAACATACTAGGAATTGCTGATGTATGTAATACTTGTCTGTGTTGCTCTTGTTTCATATGCCAGTATACACTCGCATACCCCTTCTTAGTCTCCTCAGATCACTAAAATTGCAGTACATACACATTCTTGATTTTAAGCTTTCGCCGTGTCCTGTATGTAATATGTTTTCTTTTGGGTAATTCCCCGGCGTCACAAAGCTAATAGGTATAAATACATCACAAATCCCATCCCTTGTCATACTTCATCCACCTGCCTATGAAGATGGAACTGATAGAGTGTTCCGAAACGTCGGCTATTAGCATTGTGACGCCGGGGAATTACCCAAAAGAAAACATATTACATTAAGTACATACACAGCTTATGAAAACGAAAAATGTGAAGAGACATGGACCGTGAATGCTGACATCTGAGGTCACAAATTATAACCATTAGACCATGAGAAATGGGCTGGTAACTACTACAGATACCATATGTCCCAACATGGGATATGTCATTTTGATGAAGAACACACAGATACTAATGAAATAATTATTCAATGAATGTAATACTATACCAAGCTGTAACTACCACACTGTGTTCAAGTACAGACTAAGTACATTAGATGTGCATTAAGAGAAAGACATGAAATTATAATGTGTAACTGACCACAGAACACCATGAAAATAAAGGAAATGTGAAAATTGCAGAAGCTGCGAAGATGTGTCAGACAGGGGGGCTGCAGCAGTGATGTGACGTAGCAGGAGGAATCGAAAGAATTGCTACATGTACCAAAAAGAAGCATGTGCGAAAACATTCATTGCACAAGAGGGAATACTTTTATTATTGCAGCCAGGTGTGTTGATTGAACTACGAGGACTTGTAGTAACTTATCCTTTATAGGACATCTGATTTTATTTATAGACTGATATGTAGTCAGTAAATAACTACGTGTGTCAGCTGTAGTGGGCCCTCATCAGATTAACCAGTATGGCTATAGAACACAAGGAATTTTTTTCATGGACTTTGAAATGTGTAATCATGTTATCATTAAGATAAATATTGTGGTTTGGATTATCACTTTTTATTTAGGTTTTAGGTTTTGAATACCATGTGGGCAGTAGGTGCCCTTTGTGTTGTCACACTCAGGCTCAAGCAATTAACTTGAAACACACTTGGCACAATAACATAATGTACATACACACAGTTTGTGATACAGTACACAGAGCAGTGTAATGAAATATCATAAGTCTCTGTTCCTTGGAGTTGATAGCACTGTTTGAAGAATGTGTCATTGTTATCATGTGGATACAAATGAGTTTGTGTGCTCTTCAGTGAATTATGGTGAGGCATATATGTAACTGTGAATCTGTGTCAGATATTCACAGTAGCATCGGTAGCAGCGTAAACTGGGGCATGGCCTGGTTCTCAGTGGTGTGTGTTTTCTGGCATAGCTTTCTTGCAGCCTGCTACCCTTGCTGCAGATGTCTGTGGTTAAAACCTCATGGATGGGGTTGTAGCTTGTAATGTGTATGTCATTGACCTGCGTGCCTTGTTTAGCAGCCTTGTAAATGCATAGCTTTTCAGGGTGTCCATGTGTGTACCTGACGAGGCTGCTGTTTGCATATACGGTGTGTCCCACTCACTACCAAACCTGACATTTCTTTAATAATTTTACTACTAATGAGGATATTGCAACAAAATTTGAAGCGGACTTACCTCATTGTGTAAGAAATGTGATGACATCATAACGTGCTGGAAGTGGCCACCATTTGCGTCCAGACAGGATTGAACCCGGTGTGCCATATTTTGGTAAGTCCTTGCCAGTACGTTCGCTGTCACTGCCTGAATTTCTTCAGTGATGCTTGCTTTCAAGGCACCTATGGTTCGTGGTTTCAGATATCCCCATAAGAAATAATCAGGCAGCGTCAGATCGGGTGAGCGGGGTGGTCAGAGTCCCTTCGAAATGATGCGGTCGCCGAAAAAGGACTGAATTTCAGCCATGCTGGTGTGTGAAGTGTGGGATGTCGCTCCATCCTGCTGGAAATATCCAATTGAGAGTTCCTCATCATCCAATTGATTTACAAAGGTGTTGAAGATTTCCATATATGAAGCTGTTGTGACTGTTGCATCAAAGAAGATGAGGGGTTCGGTAGTGAGTGGGACACACTGTATATCTACAGCTTTATGAAAACCTATATTTGCTGAAAGACACTGTGCTGGTAAGGAAATACATGTAATGTCATGTGACAACATGCACACATGGAAAACTAACAGATGTACACAAGTGACATACAAATGGAGATAAGGAAAAGTCCAAGCATTGAATAGGTACAACAATGGACGGTATAAGTTACAGAAGTTACCCTTCACTTCTGGAAGTATGCTGCTAAAACATGATATAATGAGGACAGTACCATTCAGCCTTTGGTGCTGGAATTAAATATCACACAAATTTAAACGGGCTGCATAATAAAGAGCATGATAGGCCATTTGACTTACCCATTGTGCTGAGCGTTACACTCTTTGACAGCTACACCTGACAGAGTTAAGTGCATAAGAAATTCAATACCAAATACTGTACACTACTGAAAGTTACTGGTTTCTGTTTTGCTAGGTAGTTGTGTTGGAGTATGTAGAAAGCATACCCGAAAATTGGGGTAGGAATGAACATTGGTCAAAGTGCATGAAAGCAGTTTTACCAAACTGAAGTATAATGGGGGCCATCAAGTAAAAGGAGAGTTGGTATTTGGTGGAGTGGAATAGGAAATAGGAAAAACATTTTTAGTCATTGTTCAGAACTGAACAGCAGAAACATTAATAGAAGTAATCAAAGAAAGGGTGCTGCCAGGAACAACAATAATCAGCAACTACTGGACAGCCTGTAATGAATTTAAAGATAAAGGCTATACACAACCAAACAGTGAGCTAGAGAATAACATTCATTGACAAAATGTGAGAAGCACATAGAACCACAAAGCATGGAGAAGCATCACTGAACATGCACAATAGAAATATGCAGTACATTTACTACCTAGCAGAATACAGATACACCAGAAGGCAAAGAAAACATTGATTTCCAAAATTCCTCAATATGATCAGAAACATTGACTGGATTCTTTCCGTTGATAATGAGGGACAAGAACAGCAGTGATGAAGGAGCATGCCTAAACATTGCTGGACTCAACCGTAATGTTCAAAACAGAAGATGACAAAGTGAACAACGATAAACCAAGGGAAGATGCAGCAATATTCAGCATATAAAAACTTCGCATAAACAAATGGTGAAAACGTAAGATTTGTGTGACAGTACTCAAGATGTGACAGATGTAAAGTAGTGAACAGTGAAACATCCAGAAGAAATGGGAGTGAAAACAAAAGTAATGCATGAAAGTATGATGGTGTTCAACATATAACAGCTTAATAACACCTCAAGCATGTGTGAATTTTCCATCTGTGACAGCTTGCAGCCAACTTGGGAATATAAAAAATGGTACAGCAGCAGTGGAGTGCTGAAGGTCTTGTTTTCTGAGATCATGGCTTCAGAGACTTATTAGCAGCAGGATGCTGCAGTGTAATAATTTGATGACCAGGTGCAATAGTTAAGATGGAATATTTTGTGTTTGGCTTAGTAATGTTACATGAAACTTAAATTCAGTAACAGATTTAGGGAGATTGAATGGATGAGAATAGCCATGACTCAGACAGCATTGATGACAAGCATAACATTGCATGACAGGTCAACACTGCAAGCTAGTAGCTTTTTCTTTCTTAACATGACAGTTGACACTCATCTGCCTTTATGTTTGAATCCCATTACAGGTAAAAGGCAAAGTTAAAGTTTTCCCAACATGTGCCATAAAGGCATGTAGGGGGAGTATAGGTATAGCTCCAGTCGTTCTGCAGCCTGGTGCTAGATGGAGGGGGGTGGTCAGCCTCATACACTGGCCACTTTTCCCTCAAGGAGCAATGCCCCATTACCCAATGAATAGGTATGATTGGTTATGTTCATGTAAATTAACCTAGCTATGTTCTCTCCAAGCATGGCAGATTTCCCTTGAAACATCCTGTATAGCTGTATTTTAAGAGAGTGTGCCTGCCCTAAGAGACCGGTATATCATGTGGACTAACTGGTACATAGGCAGAGGCAGAAAAATCCTCGACCAGTGAAGTGTCTATAAAACTGCTACTTCTACTGCTGCCACTTGCACTTGTACTCATTCTGCTATTGCATTGTCTTGATATAAGTGGTCTGAACATTCTGATTGGTGTATTGTGTTGCATGAAGAATACTGCTTGAATCTTACACTTCATCATTATTTCTTTCAGGGTCTTATTCTGAGGCATGAAGGGAAGATTCAAGAATCGCTCGAATATTTTCAGACATGTCACACACTCAATCCAAGAAATGTGAATAATATCAAAGAAGTGGCCCGCTCCCTGTGAGTAGAAAATATTTGGGTACTTCAGTGACACAGTTAATCATTGCATTTTGAGTACTGTATACATGTGCAGGGTGCGAACAGTAACAGTATGGAATGTGTGTGGCATCTTGACTGGTATCTGAGACCTGTAATGTTTTAGTTTACTTATTGTCATGTTTATTTTGTTTTTAACCTTATATCACTGCTGTAGTCAAGAGGAGTGGACTGCAGGTACTGCAGAGCTTGAGCTTAGGAGAATTAATACAGATTTAGACATTTGCACAAGAAATCTTCTGTCTGAACTGCTTTAGAATAGTGTATGAAATAAGATGTGTTTTGTTACTAAACTGGCTAGGCTTAAGCGAGAATTAGGTAGTCATTATTTGTGTTTCCACCTCCTTAGGGTAAGATGCATGTTCACGTGTTTAACTGCAGCAGTAGAGACACGTGAGTAGTTAGTGTCATGCTCTGGCAGTTTTGCATCATTCCGCCCTTTGGATAGGAGGGTGTTTGGGTTTCCAGAACAGGTCTGTCTATGTTGGTGTAGTGACAAATCCTAACCCAACTCATAATCAAATTCCCGTTAACAAGAGTCTTCAGAGTTTGCCACAGTTTGCTGTGTTGACATTTTTTATGCGATTGAAGAATCTAAATTCTTTATATTACAATATGACAGTTTAATGCCTCTGATAGAATATAGTATGGCATTTGTTTAATTGAGAGCCACTTCAATAAAATGCTTATTGCTAAACCTCATTCCCTTTAGATTCATTTTAATATTTTCATATCATCTCCCCCTGTCTTCTGAGTGGTGGCTTTCTAGGAGATTTTCTACTGTCGGTATTTTGTGTTGCTCTCAAGTACACTGCAGTACATGTCCTGTGAGTTAACCACTAAAATGATCAGATCAGGAAGAAAGAGATGGGGGCAGGGCACATGGCACCTATGGGAGATGGGAGAGATGCATACAGGGTTTTGGTGGAGAGATCTGAGGGAAAGAGCCCATTTGGCAGACCTAGGCATAGATGGGAGGATAATATTAAAATAGGTTTTCAAGAAGTGAGATTTTGGGAGGAGGGGGATGGAGGTATGGAATGGATTGATCTGCGGAGGACAGGGACAGTTGGCGGGCTCTTGTGAATGTGGTAGTTAACCTTTGGGTTCCATAATATGTGGGAAATTACTTCACTAACTGAGGACCTGTTAGCTTCTCAAGAAGGATTCTGCTGCAAGGAGTTAGTTAGCTAGTGACTAAAAGCCTGGACAAAGAGTGGATCATAATTTATAATAGTTAACTCACTGCATAATTTCACCTGTTTCCCCTTTTTTGGAGTTTTCTTATGCAGCAGTTTCCCTTGCTACTTTGCATAGTGGTACTTGGCATTTTTTGTTTTTTTCTCAGAGGAAGAGGCCGACCATAAATATAAAAAAGATCAATGATTTTATGTTTTAGTTCTTGATGTTCTGGTAAGAGAAGAAGTTGAAAGGAGTTTTAGACCTAATTAATAGATATTGCTTTGATTTGGGCACTTATTCTGATGTTATGATATATTAACCTTTTGAAGACCTACGTTATTGCACGTGAATGCACATATTAAAACACCCATAGATATTCATTTTATATACTTAGGCAACAAGGACATTTACTGCATTTTTAAGACATTGTGCATAATCTCTGTCTTATTTTCCACAAAGTGCCATTTATTTCATAATTTTATCATTTTCTGTTCAAGTAATACCTGTTTCATAAAGTATGTGCCAAAATTTAAATACCCACCCTTGTAGGGTGAAGGTTAATGTACCTATGTGGGTTTGCACATGTGTATCAGGAATTATTTATGTAGTGTTTGTGTGACATTTGTTATACCACATATTATTGGCAAACATTGAGCAGTTGATACAAAATCAGTAAATAACTTATCATGTAACCAACAGTCTAGTTGACGAGTTAAACAAAATATGTTCTTGAAGCATGTAGTGAAGAGAAAAATGTAATGAACACAGAATAACAAATTTTCTTTTAACTGAACACCCATTAGTAATTTGCCATTAATGTATGTAGGTGATCCTTTTGGATGGGTCTGCTACTTCTGATCAGGACACATGCCAAACTTCACATGACTTCTGTGATATGTAGAGTTATATGTGATCACATGTCAAAGATCTTAGTGTTCAAATTTTTTACTGCTAGAGGTGAGCAGTTCTGCAATACAGACATTATTAGGTGGGATTAAAAAAAATAGGTATACACTGGAAGTTAAGTAGCTATTCTGGAAAATACAAAGCACCGCAAAATAGTTTTCAGTGCCTGGAATTTGTTGAGCCCTGCTTTGTAAAGGTCTGTAGTTTATATATGTCATGTTACTGTTCCTGGCTTGTATATATTCCAGCTATCTTCTTGGGCGACATGGATTGGCCATAGAAGCATACCTGGAAGCAGAGAATGTATCCAGCAAGCCAGACTGGGTTATTTATCACAATTTAGGTACGGATCTAGTGTACACTTTCCCCTCATTTCTGTGGGTTATTTCATCCCTGTGTGATGGAGGAAATTGAAATGGTTCGTGGTCTTGCTGGAGGAGATTTAAATATAATTTTTATGAAAACACATAGTCCTAATAAACAGTCAAAACTGTTAAACATTTTGAGAGTTTGTTTCAAAATTTTGCAAAACGTACTTCAAGGATGTGGCTTCCAAATAAAATTTACTTCAGTTTCGTGTTCACACTTAAAAGTTTCATAAGGGTAACATTTGTTTTGGTTGTGTCGGGTAAACTGATTGTTGATTCAGTTTCATTGTCTTTCACTCTCTTAACATGGAAACACCACAAATACCATGCATTTGACTGTAAAAGCTTGAATGCCTTGATGCTGAACATTGAAGCTATCAGAGGTGATTTATGGCTCAAGGCTCATATTAAAACTTTTATCTGTCTTTCTGTTTTGGTTGAGTATATGTAAGGTTTGGAACTTGTCATTGAGGTGGCCCAGTATGTGATATATTTTGAATAATTTGATTGTCTCTTGCATTTCAACTTGCTGTTATTCTCTGTACAGTGAAGAAATCTGCATGTTAGCTCAAATTTGTCTCTATTCATGACATCTAAGGGATCAAGAGTTAATATATCTCATTTTTTTTAATGTGACATTACATTTGGTTCCTGAACAAGTCACTTTAGAATAACTGCTCTTTCTCCAGATTTCCATGTATTTACAGGTGATTGGAAAGAGAGGAAGGTCTTGTATTGGACTGGTCTGCATATCTGTTGGCTCTCAGTATGATGGTTTGTACAACAACTGAAAGCAGTCTAAAATGTGTAATGTTTTCAGCACCATTTCTAGGTGCGCAATTGCCACAAATTCCTCTCTCCGAAGAGTAATTGTCCATGCATTACCCTGTGAAATATTGGTTGGCTAGATTTTGGACAGTATTTATGAGCAGTATCATCATGGTTTATTATTACATAAGCAAGTATAATTCTTCGGCTTCATGTCACTAATACTGCTGCTGCTGTTAATATCACTAACATTTTGAATATCATAGTCATGCAAAATTTCTTCCAGCTGTTGTGACTTCAAACCTCTTCTCATCTTGGATGCTTTGTCACACTGAATGGCAGGCATGGCCATGAAGTGTCAAGGAATTTGAGTGGGGAGAAGAACCTATCTGTATTCATGTGTTACAATGACATCTATACCACTTAAAAGATTGAAAGTTGTTCCATCCAGTGATATAAAGATTTTAAAGATTGTTTGTTTTTCTAATTTGAGGTACCACCATGAATAAAACTGTGTGCAATGCCTCTGTACCAGGTAAATGGACTAATTTCTGTGAAAGAAAAACACTTGGTTTGTGTTCATCGATATGTAATTAGATACTGATGGATAGCTAAGATCCTGAACGTCAAAGATATACTCCTCAAGGCTCAGTTACACCAATAACTTTTGAGGAATCAAAGAAAATTCTGTGGTATCTGTTGAAGTAGTGATTGTCAGCCATTCAAATTTTTTAAATATACGGAGGCAATAATTAGGGTATGTTGACATAAAACAAATTGAAACTAATATCCAGTGTTTCACAACCAGGATTCCTCAGAATCATAGTTCTGTTGAACCCTTGCAGTCTGTGAGAATTTGAGGAATGAATGATAAACATTCTGAAATACCATGCAAAATTCTGAATATCTCCTTAAGTATTACAAGGATTTTTGTCTGGCAGTTTGCAACACTGGAGTAATCTCTGTGTGCTTCCAGTTGCCTCTTTCTTTTGTTTTTATTTTAATAGGTAGGCATTCCTGAGGGTATGAAAATTTTAGGGTTTCTTGTATGAAAAAACATTGGAAATACTGATAATGTCAAATTAAAGCTGAGATCTTCTTTAAAATAAGATATTTTACTGGTTCCAAATTATTACAAACAGTACACTGAAAACAAGTGAGCGAATGCACAGCTGCATGTGTCAATACCTTACATGAAAGATGGTACTGATTAGTATTGTCAGTACTGAAGACTGTATGGTATGGAATGATAGGGTGATACAGGATGAATTAGAAAGGATTAAAAGGAAGTTGTCATGGTACTGTCCATCCCTATCATGGTACTGTCCATCCTAATCATGATACTGTCCATTCTATCTGATCTGAAACTAATTCCATTGGGCAGAATCCAGAAACTACGGTCACCCAGTTACTCAGGACATTTCTTATATTTTATGGAATCTAAAGGTTCATGACCATGTTAAGAAGAATTTTCAAATGCACAAGGCATGTTAAAAAAAAGACTGAACTTTCTTTTGCTATAAAGACTTTATTGCTCATTTTACATCATTTTAAGCACAGTCCCTTTCAAAGTAGCCTCTCTTCTGTCGATTCACCGGTCCCAACGTTTCTTCTATTGTTGGAATGCTTCCTGGAACGCACTTTCTGTGGTGGTGTGCAGTTCTCTTATCGCATTTTCCTGAATCTCCTCTGTGGTTTGGAAACAACGTCCTTTAAATGTAGTTTTAAGTTTGGGAAACAGGAAAAAGTCTGCTGGGGCTAAGTCTGGAGAATAGGGTGGATGGGGCACAATGGATGTCTAATATTTTGCCAGATAACTGCAGATAAGGAGCGAAGCGTGAGCCAGCACATTGTCATGATGCAACATCCAAGTCTGGATTTCCCACAATTCAGGCCTCTTCCCACGCACAGCATCCCTCAAACACGCTAAAACTTCCTGGTACAACTGTTTGTTTACCATCTGACTACATCATACAAATTAATTATGGACAGTGTCTTTCCAATCAGAAAACACAACCAACATCACCTTGATCTTTGACCGACTCATCCATGCTTTTTTTGGTCAAGGAGACCCTTTCCCCATCCACTGCGACGATTGCATCTTGGTTTCAACATTACACCCATAAACCTACATCTCATCTCCTGTTATAATGTTGTTAAGAAAGTTTTAATTACCATTTGCATTGGCAAGCAGTTCCTGACTAATTTCAACACGGTTCTCTTTCTGATCATAAGTCAACAAACACAGCACGAATTTTGCACTGATGCAATGCATCTAAAGTTTTTCCGTAAAAATTTGATGGCAAAATCCTATGCTAATGCCCACTTCGTCAGCAACTTCTCAGACAGTTAAACGACAGTTTCCACAAATCACAGCACACACTGTCTCGATATGGTCATCGTTTATTGATGTGGAAGGACGTCCAGGCCTGGGATCTTCACCGACTGACATTCTACCCTCTTTAAAACGCTTAAACCACTCATAACACCAAGTTTGCAGCAAAATATCACACACACACACACACACACACACACACACACACACACACACACACG
>Ga0123352_10003422_pt1 | contig 22908 bp, 11 predicted proteins | sample TergutLab28metaG_FD_89700 | JGI IMG/M metagenome (GOLD analysis project Ga0123352, IMG submission 89700) | Labiotermes labralis P1 segment gut microbial communities from Petit-Saut dam, French Guiana - Lab288 P1 | ecosystem: Host-associated > Arthropoda: Insects > Digestive system > Gut ...
ACCTATAGGTGTGATGATACCAGAGGCTGTGTAATGCAATTTTGACCTCCTGATGATGAGCACATGTGCTCGAAACATGTAAAGGCATGAAATAAACTTATTGTAAAACAAAAATTTTGTGCACCAAGTTGGTTAATTACTGAGATAAATATACTGAGATGCACGGTCAGTAAAACGTCAAAATTTTATTCTCATATTTGCACCTACGAAACGTTGTTAATTTCAAACGTTAAAAAACAAGACGCACTGTACGTCAGATGGTTAAAACCGTTAGAGTGCGTTTGAGTTTTATGAGGCGTTAAAGTTGTACGTACATTTGATAGATTGGATAGATTTTTTTAAAATTTGTAATTTTAGTTTTGGGTGGAATGGCGATTGTAACGTATTTGTATAGCAGCTTAGAGGAATAGAGAGAGTGAGAGGGTGACAGAGAGATTGAGAGAGAAGACCAGTAAGACGCGAGGAGATTATGCTAGTTACGATACGGGAACAGTATTACGTAAGTGAGCCAATAGAAACAAAGTATTTAAATTTTTGACTGTTGATTCTATTAGGGAGTAGTGAAATTTAACAGTTAGCCAATTGGGAAGCGTAAGAATATTTAAGGAGGGATGGATTTGAAACTGTGCGAATTTGATATTTTAACGTAAGCGAGTAGACTGTTTTTTACTCAGGATGTCATAAGTCGTATTTAAGTTACACTGAAGCTAAGAGTGCATATAGATTTTCAACGGCGCTTCCTTACACGCAAAAATCTTTAAAATCTGGTGATATAATACAAAGAATATTCTGTGGTGTACAGATATTTATGAAATTACTGGTCTGCTACTTAGAACACTTCGATTCCCTGAGATTAGGACATGCGAAACGGCTGATGAGGTGGGTTGGGTTATATGGTTAGCAGTGCGTGCAGATGAACTCTGTCTCTCTCTTAAAAGGGATAAAAGGTAAAGTGATCCCGTTACAGGCCCGGTGTGGCCCAGAGGGTGGGAGGTATAGCTCTACTCTTCCATGACCGCGGCACTGGAAGAGGGTGAGTGGTCAGCAGCACGCCCCAGCCGCACTTTACCCACGGGAAAGACCCGGTACCCATTTTACAGGAGGCTGGGTAGGCCCCAGGGCCGGTCTGGACGGGCGGAAAATCTCGTCCCCACCGGGATTCGATCCCGGACCGTCCGGCCCGTAGCTCAGTCGCTATACCGACTGAGCTACCCGGCCCACGTCTCACTGTTATAGATGTAAATAATAGGTAGATAGACCTGTGTACACTCAGTACAAATGACTGAGACCATCAGTTTCACCCACATGACATGCCACATTAGCGAATGTTACTGTAGCAGCAACACAATCGGCAGTTCCTGACAAAACATCCAGCAGCGGTATACGCGTTAATGCATTCGGCCATTGCTAATTGCCGAAATATTTACCCGGCTTAACTTCTCTTCCAATCTGAACAGTTTGAAACACGAGGAAGTTTGAGTACGCCGCGATGATTAGGTATACCGGTAACTGCCGGCGCTGTTGCGAGCGTAAGAACCTATGCATTCATTGGTAAAATGAACACCCTGTGTGATGTGGCAGGTTGAGCGATTCATCGATCAAGTGACGACCAGTGAGGTGGCACTAACGGGATTCGGCTTCATGACGTTAAACAGACGTTTAGTGTTGACGGTAAGTGCAGGTGAACTTGTACGTGTACTGTACTTGTAGGCAGAACGTAATTGGTATGTGATTGCTGTCACAGTTTGTGTGCCTTCTCCAGTACTGTGATTGTAACCCACAAAAAATTACATAAGGTAAGGTAAAGTGATCCCCTTACAGGCCCGGTGTGGCCCAGAGGGTGGGTAGAGGTATAGCTCTACTCTTCCATGACCGCGGCACTAGAAGGGGTGAGTGGTCAGCAGCACGCCCCGGCCGCACTTTACCCACGGGAAAGACCCGGTACCCATTTTACAGGAGGCTGGGTGGGCCCCAGCGCCGGTCTGGACGGCCGGAAAATCTCGTCCCCACCGGGACTCGATCCCGGACCGTCCAGCTCGTAGTCAGGCACTATACTGACTGAGCTACCCGGCCCACCACAAAAATGACATAACAGTTCGTAATTTAAAAGGAAAGCTTGTGAAATATGTTAGTCCGTCCGTCCGTTCGTGTGTGTTCGTCCCTGTTGTATGTGTGTTTTTTTGTCCCCCCAAACAAATCTTGAACAGATTCGTGCATTTTTTTAAAATTGCTTTAAACAGCATGTCTTCGTTGGAACTTTTTAGGCGCGTTCATAGAATTGCGACAAGCGACTATTAGCTTCGTCGTGTCTGTCTGTCCGTCCGGATGGAACAACTCGGCTCCCACTGGGCGGATTTTAATAAAATATGATATATGAGTTTTTTTTTTCGAGAATCTGTCGAGAAAATTCAAGTTTCATTAAAATCTGACAATAATAACGGGTACTTTACATGAAGACCGATATGCGATTTTTTGTCATATCTCGCTCATCTCTTCTTAAAATGAGAAATTTCTGAGGCAAAGGTTGAATAGAAATTTAAAACACACATTTTGTTTTCGGCAAATTCTTCCGAATATTGTCCCGTTTATGAGGTAATGTGCAAACAATATTGTACAGCCGGGCAGGCCGGAGATGATAATATAATACGGCGCATGTGCTTTGCATGCTGGATAACTGAGGTCACAGACACACACTTAGAATACGTAAAACTTGTTACTTTTCCACGGCAACAGTTGTTACGCCCCTCTGTGTTACGTTATATATACACTGCCTATCTTGTTAATGCTGTGCCGTCAGTTTAGCCATTAGGTTGTGCAAACTTCTGAGATGGGCACGAGACTTAACTCAATGTCCCGAAATGTTTTGTCATATTACGGACTGTCCAGTTTAAAGCTGAACCTGTTCATGGAGCGTGCATTGACGGTTGGTAGAATATGTATCGTTTCTTTTATCGCCGGACTGCTGGCCATAGGGCACGCATCACTGAAACGCAGCGACCGAAGACGCCGCCCGTTCTGCAGTGCGCAGACTACTCGGTCCCTCGTTAAAGATAAGCTGCCTGCAAAAGCATGCAGCTTTCCGTTTACGCAGTGGGGTCTGGAGTTCTCGCCAGGACAGCCGATTTATGGGATCTGACGCCGCGTAGTCTGGCAGATTGGTAGCTACGTTTCAGATAAGCCTGCCCGATCCAACATTAGTGGAACCAGCCTTTCCTGAAACGTCGGTACGCATCAAATATGCTCCGCGGCGTTTCATCCTAAGAAGACGAAAGTCGAAAACGAAACTAAGAAAGGCGAGTGGGGCGTGGAGGTTGTCTCGCTTTCCATCCACGGGATGTCTCAGAGAGTCCAGGCTTTCTATGCGCTACAGCTGCCGTGCACAGCGCCGCAAAAAAGGGACACCTGTATAACGTAAATACGCGTATACTAAAAGAGTCTGTTTTGATCCCTAGTGTTTTTCGAAACTGTTACATTTTGTTTTAATGTTGCGCAGTATAATTGTGCGGATTGACACCCCGCGCAGAAATGAACAAGAAGGGGAGATCTAAGTGGCCCTGACACACAGTGATAACGTAAATAAGGCAGTGGAAATAACAATAAATTGGGAAATGTAGCGCAACAATTCCGGCGCTTTCTTTCAGTTATGTGCACTCATCTCTAAAACAACAAGAATTACACATAACAATTTTTGGTCAAAAAACATTTAATATTCTGTAGCCACTGCAGTGACAGTAAGACTCGGCAAGCTTTTAAGAAGGGAAGCACTGCGCACGCGCCACAGCGCTTTCCAAGCTAGTAACTTGCTACCTACAGAGTAAGTGTTTTTGAAAGGGGTACAATGCTGCCTGGCCATACATACCGGTGCGAGCCCAGCAGCGGCCACGCCGTTCCGACTGCAGCTACGTGCAGTGTTAGGGAGCGTAGCTGGCCAGTAATGTGGTCGCTGCTATGAAACTTTTACACGGAACATTTTTCGTTCCAATAAATATTGGGGGATTTAGGGCAAGATGCGCACGTAAATGCGGGCAGGGTTTTCCGTCAAGTGTTTGCTGCCCCCCCCCCCCCTCTCTCCAGAAATGGGAAGTGTAGACGAATTTTGGTGTAACTCCCAAACGTCACATTTCATGAAAATCCGTTCAGACGTTCGCTTCGCGCTTCAACATTCTCTGACGCGTGTCGCCTCGTGTTTATCTGCAGTTGTCGACTCACAGGAACGACTTTGACCTTGACAGTTCAGTAGTTCTTGTCAGTCATCCTGCATGTTACTTGACTGAGACTTTTCTTGCCTCCTGTTACGTAATTTTTGTGTTCTTTCCTGCAGGTCATTGGTTCAATTGCTACGTATGAACTGCTTCTTGTTCAGCAAGAAAGCGGTCAAGATTTTGGCAGTGAAGAATCGCAAAATGCGTCCAACGTCACGATAGGCTGATCGTCACTACCAGTGCGCTGCATTTCCACAAATACGTACTAGATGTGTCTAAGTTGTAAACATTCGCACTGCAAACTTTGTTCCAACGGCCCGTCACCTTTACCGTCTTTTCCTTCAGCTGGTATGCGAGTGGCAGTGACAATGCTCTTTGGCAGCTACGGAAGCACGTCGTGGTCTTGCCACTGTTTTTCACCACACGAAAGATATATGTGGGGTGTTCATAATTGGAGAGCAGAGAACGGCGTACAAAACTAGTTACGTATTTTGTAGAAGTGACCGTACAATGCTCAGGCGGTTTGTGGTGGACGAAGTGAATACTGGGACAGGACTTCTTCTAGTACTGCGGTTTTTCCGTTGTCAGCATCTTTCCGCCACTTCACGTACACAGCTATCAGCGACGTCACATAATCTTACAAATTAACAGCGTCCTTCAACAACACGCCTAACAAACACATTCTTTAGAAAGCGGTATATGCAACTTAACACTACAACGAACTTTCAGCGTGATGTTCCACTACAAACGTTAAATACGCTTTGCAGAGTGCCCTGATGTTATTCAGCCGTCTTTTCATAGTGCGCCTGTAAGACAGTTAAAAGGCATGGAACACAGGTCAGCGATTGGCCCTACCCCCTTCCTAATTCCCTCTCCCTCCATCATAAATGCCGAGGATGTCAGATGACATCGAGATGGCACTGACGTGAGTTCCACGATTCAAATACGTCATGTAGGATCGGCGATAAGTGTGACAAAATACATTAGATAATTGGCACAAGTGATGGCCTTCATTTATTGAATTATGGTTTCGAAGTTGTCCATTATGAGTGTACATCACACAACTTTGACATGGGTGTATGCTCTTGTTTTTTGAAAACCATTTTAAAGTATTTCTTGTCACGGTAGAAACGCTCCAGAATATCTGGAGAAAAGATAAAGGTAAAGATCACCCTAGAAGACGCCACGAAGGCCCAGAGGAGGAGTAGATTTTAGCGCTTTTCTTTCTTTAACCTCGGCGCTAGATGGGGATGGGTGGTCAACGACACGACCCGGCCGCTTTACCCCGGGATAGACCCGGTATCCATTGTATAGAGGGCTGGGTGAACCTCAGGGCCAGTCTGGACGGGTGCGGAAAATCCCGTCCTCCCCCATCCATCGTAATTCGATCATCGCACTATCTAACTCATAGCGAGTCGCTGTGCCGACTGAGCTATCACGGCCCACAGAATATCTGGTGTAGTCTTGTTATTGATGGAGAATTCTGGTGGCCATTTACTGCAACTTAGTCACGTAACGCATCGTATTCGTGTGTCACCGGATGTGAAAATTGAACGCACTCCGTTTGGTGAAGACATTTGCACGTGCTCTAAAAGCGTTTATTTGTGATTCTTGTTTTGTCTTTAGCTTTTCGTGGACCGCGAGGAGCAATATATTAAGTGTTTTGAAGTACCAAGTAAGTATCAAGCCTGACTTGTTGAGTAATTAATCAGAATACTGTATTCTTTCAAGCCATCGTAGTTGGTGTGTGTGTGTATAAATTTTCACACGCAGTGTTGCCAACGGTTTTGTGATAATAGCATCATAATTGCGTGCTATATAGTCCATAGCTTGGACGTTTCTGTTATACTAAAACGTTGTTTACCTTCGAAACGTTTCTCTCTACATTACTTTAAGCAACTGTGGCATCAGTAGAGATGTAAGTGCTTGGGTTTCGGTTTTTGATTGTATAAATTCGGGTAGAAACGTAGCGGTTTACTAACCCAACTTTCGCGTGGGAAATAAGTGAAACGTGCATGAACTTCAAAGAGAGTGAAGTGTACATTTGTAATGGAAGTGTTTGGTTTTTTGTTTACAGAATATCCAGATGAGTTCTAGTGTGTGCTATAGGTGCAATCGCACTGGTCACTTTGCAAGAGAATGTCCAGAAGGAGGATCTGGTGGTGGTGGAGGAGGATATGAACGCCGTGGAGGCCAACAGAAATGCTACAAGTGTAACCGCTTTGGCCACTTTGCACGTGAGTGTAAGGAGGACCAGGATAGGTGTTACCGCTGCAACGAAGCCGGACACATCGCCCGGGATTGTCAACAAAGCCCCAGTGATCCATCATGTTACAATTGCAACAAGACAGGCCATATTGCTCGGGATTGCCCCGATTCAGCATCGTCAGGCCCATCCTGCTACAATTGCAACAAGCCTGGGCATATCGCTCGTGACTGCCCCAATTCGGCCAATAAGGCCTGCTACAGGTGTGGCAAGACTGGCCACATAAGTCGCGAATGCGATCAGGATGATAATTAGAGAACTTTGTTGTGTAAGAGCTGTTACTTGGGGGTACTCTTTTTTTCTTTCTTTTGCCATATAAGCTTATTTTCAGTAAGGATTTACATAGGTACCAAGAATGTCATGTAATTCAACCACTTGGCTTGCATAAATAAATTGTTTATCATCCAGAATTAAAATAGTTTGTTTGTTACAAAAGTCCTCTCAGGAATGTACTGTGACGAACCCATTTCCACACCTATATTTATTGACATGAGAATTGAATTTATATAGTTTGTAGTCAATTCCTGTGTTTGCAGTGAAAAAATGTTTATTGTTGATTGTGACATAATTGTTTTCTGATGCATGAAATGACCACTAGGTTGCATTCTATCAACAGATAATGCTGATAAGAAGATTCTTCAGAAGTGAGGTGAGAGGGTCTTGCACACTGAACTTTGCCAGTAACAGTAATGAATGTGCTGTTGCCAGTAAAGCCATCTGTTTGTGCATGTGTTTATATTAGCTTCTTTTGAGGTTAAGTGTGGTTGGACAGTTTGGGCAATTTCCACCATTTCTTGATGTTATGGAAGCTGATGTAAGCAATCTTATGACTCATGTTCTTAATGTAAGGAGATGGGAATATAAGTAATAATATTAATTGAATACGTGTTAATTGTATTAAGCCTATGAATGAGTATCGTGACATGCAGATATATTGTTTAGTAGATGGAACTGTTGAAGAGAAAATGCTGCAGAATGTAGACAGTAAAATCATGTTTTAAAAATGGAACAGACTTCTTTTATAATTGTTCTAATTCTTTTTGAGGTGATGGGCAAGTAAAGATGACCACTTTTGTGCATTTCTGAATTTTTTTAGTTCTTTCAAACACGTTATTAAAGAAATGGTCTGTTTCATTCATCAGATCTGAAGGAAGAGAAAGTTATACCAAAGTTTGGCTTTGTAGGAGGAGTCATTTGTAACTTACCCAGCTCAATTTGTTCCTTTTTCTTACCATTTCACCTGATTAAAAAAAAATTCAGTTTCGAAATTGGTTGAAAGTACTTGACAGTGGACAGTTTCTAAAGTAGTATACCTCAAACACCATCATGAGATACATTTAGAATTAGCGTGTAGACACGTATGGAATTGAAAGGAATTGAAGTATACACAACATCTGGATTTTATATTCGTCACATACATTGTACATTTCACTGTATCTCAGGATTTCCATTAAATTTTTGTAACATTTGTTTCTTTTATTATGATGTATAGTCTGATGTTTTGGCACTAAAAATTGAAATGTCTCTTCACTTCTGTATATCATTTGAGGTCAGTTAAGATTTAACTCTTAATGTTGTGGATTGGGCATCTTAATATCTTTGCACTTGTGAGATCAGCAGTCATATTTTGACTCAGGGATAAGCATTTGTTGTCTGAGAAATGTGAATTTTAAGTATCCTGCTGGTATATGCTTTTGACCATACTTCCTACAGGGATGGTGGTATTAGTCCAGGACAGTGTACTCAGCCACCAGTGCTTTGCACATATTTTTCTTACAGTGCTGCATTGTGCAGCTGGTGTAGATGTTGGGGCAGATGTGTGAGCTTCACCTTCACTGCTTATTGTTTCAGATAAAGTAAATATTGCCTTCTGAGATTTGACATTGCAACAGCAGTGTTACAGATTGAAATTTTTGTGCGGGTAGTTGCCAACATTCAGAAGGACTGTAGTGCCTTAAATTTGTCAGGATCCACCCCCCAATGACTCATTGTCACGTCTCACAAGACTTTAATCCTAAATGCTGCCTTATCTGAATACATCAGACCAGGCCTGCAGCTATTTTCTTCCATCAACTTAAAAGGGCTTCTGATTTACACTTGTACATCTTTTAGTAATGGGCTAGTACTTCCCACTGACTATTTCCTTGTCCACTACCCACTTCTAGATCCCAAGCTCACAGACTCATGTCACCTGTTATAAAGGTTAAGTATGGTTGCCAGCATTGTGACATTTTCTTCCTGACTTTTTAATCAGGTTTCAGCTGTTAACATTTGCCAAGTTAACACCATGATTGCATCTTTCATAACTACATTTTGCAGCATGAAGCTGGAATATTTTATGATAATTAGACATTGTGTTTCTGTATGAGAAATGCACTTCCAAACCACTTTTGGTGGGGGGGGAGCTTTTTTGTATAGTTTGAGTAACTTTTTAAACTGAAGAACATACAGTTAGCTCATAATACAGCTACCGGTAATGTCGAGACGTATGTTCCTTCCATACTGTTGTATTTAATGACGTGGATTTTACAAGGGGTTGTACACATCTCGCTTGCCAGTTTGGACATAAGAAACGGAGGAACTTGCGTCTTGATGCAGATGAATATTGCATGTAGAGGGAAGTGTTTAACGTTAACCCTTTCAGGATGGGTGCAGCAGTGTACTTGGGCATAAGCCACCCTAGGTCAGCGTATTTAGTTATTGCCTCGTTAATGTATATTGTAAAGAACAGTATTGAATATTTTGTATTTATGTTCTTTTCTCAATTATTGAAGCGTTTAAGAAACAATATAAATGTGAAGTATGTAAAGCTATGTATTGCTGCACTGCTAAAGGTATGTGACCACCTGCGTTACAAATAATTTACCAGCGCAGTGCCTTGCCTGCAGGTTATAACAGCGCAGTGTACTGGTATTGCATTCAGAAGTTGACACTGGAGACAGTAGCATCTTGGCACATGAATATGGAAATGAGCTATAATGTGAAGAGCAACTGGCTCAGCTGTTTTCAACAGAAATTTGTATTGGTACAGTGTCTGGCTGTGACCAGGGCATGACATATGATGTAAATGTACAGTACAGCAACCATCCTCAAAAGGGTTCAGTGATATCTGTATGTTTTCAGAATTGTTTTTATCCTAAAACATTTAACAGTTCAGTCTATACTGTGGCCATGGAAAGAAGTCTCCCAGATGGCAGGGATGATGGTGTTTGAGGCTTCCTCCTTTCAGCCTATTTGTGCATTTCCCTTGCAGCCTGTCTAGCCTATGTAAACATAATGGCTTGGTAGCAAGACAGGTATGTAGGGAAGTATGCAACAGGACGAAGCATGGCAGTTCGAGGAAAATGTGGAAGGTGAGGATCGATAGAACTTCATTCCATGACCTCACTGTAAGTTGCAGGTTATGTTTGTGGGGTTGTCATGCTTTTAAATTTAAGACTTTGGGTCCATAGGGTTTGAGCTGTCCCATAAATAATATGGAAAAATGCATGCATGACATACATTGTTGTAAGTGTTGAAATTAATTTGTCAGAGTTATAAAAAAAATAATGAAATATTAGATGACTGACGTAGAATGAGAGTTTCAGTGGACTGGTGGGAGGCAGAGTTAAAATTGTGTAACAGAGGTGAATGTATTTCCTTCCTAAATTTTATCCAGACCACACTTTTGTTTCGCATTGTACAGAGTATGTGAATACTGTACTGTCAATGGAACAGTCCTGTCACTGTTACGATGTGTATCATGCTTGCAGCCCTCATTGTGATGACTGTTTTATATCGGTCAGAATATACGCAAGTTTCAAGAATAATACGTGAATTATAATACTTGTTTGTTTCTGTACCCGGTCAGAGATCAGCCTGCTTTCTGTGTATCCACAGACAGTGCAAGCTCTATTTACTTTGTAGAAGCAGTGATATGTTGCAAGTATAGGTGACTACAGTCTATCATAAACCCAGAAATGAGACTTTCCTGGCTTTCTGTGGATGCCAAGAACTTGGTGGAGGAGTCATGCTGAAGTTTATAGCTGGTGTGTAAGATAAATATACTTACAATACAGGGAGGAACATTCATGTCTCTGCTATAATGCATAGAGATTGTGCACTTGTCAAGAATGTGTGTGCTATACCAGCAGAGTCATTACTTTTCTTCATAAAATGTCTTTCTTGTATTAAACTGAGATCTATGAAACTTTATTACACCAGATGCTTATGTTGTAGTCTAATCATAGTTGGAAGATCAGTTTGAGTGGCCATTAATGCCATTCCACAGCAATCCGGTGGTATACGAGCAGTCCGTTTACGAGTTTTCATAAATTAGTATATGCTCTCCAGTTTTCAATTATAAAACCTCCTTTCTTGCACAAACTGGTATTGTTATTGGTGCTCCTTTGTTGTAGTTGCTTCCTGGAGTCATGCCAGATATGCAGATACTGATGACCCATCAACCCCAGCAGTTTTAATAAGCAACAAAATTTGTTTGCATTACATTCATATTCATAATATGGTTGGTACCTAGTGTTTATGCATGTTCCATACAACTTTAATGATATAACTATTATTTATTCATAGGCTGATGACTAAGAGTGACGATAAAGTACAGAAATTGGTCCTTCATGTTGTTTTCTTCATAGTTAGGTACCATTCTGTGTTGCGTTAAAGCAAACTGGGTGTGTTGAGGGAGAAATTTTTTACCTCTGGTGGAACCAGCCAAAATTGATAAGTGGGAAGTAATGGGAAATTGATGTTTGTTTTATACATTGTTACATGCAAACAGTTTTTTGAGGAATCACTTCAGCTCGTAAACCAAGGAACTGCTGTAAGTTGTTCAAGGTGGCAGCATACATTTGAATATCGTTAATGTTCTTTTAGGCATGGTAAAGGGTTAGTCATTCATAACAGATGAGACTGATTTTTTGTGTCTGTTATGCAGAACTAAAACTGACCAGGAATGCTGTATGTTATGCACTGTTTAAAACAAATTATGCTTGGACTAGCAGCTGCGTCAGGTGTTTGGATAGCGAGTAAACCAATATTTCAAGGACAAAGATGGTCTTCGAAACATACGTTTACTTACCATTCAAACTCCTGATGTGGCTGCTAGCCTGAGAATATTTTATTGAATTAAGTTGCCTTGCAAGCTTTACATTAAATAATACCTTGTTTGAAGAGCAAGGATATAACTGTGCTCCCCTGATCTCAGGCAGATATAGTGTCAGTACTGACAGACTGCACTGTTTGTCCTACTGGACCAGACACATGCACTGTAGGCATTCTTGCAGTGCATGGTGTTATTCTCAATCATGTGTTTCATTCATCATTAGCCTGGGCAGTTTTATGTTAACAGATAACTTTTTCTAGTTTGTGTTCGATTTTTGTATAATTTTGTGTTTGCCAGTATTGCATGGAAACTTACAGAGAGTAGTTTACATGGCAAGTTTTTGATTTTGTGTGGATTGGTAAGAAGGAAGCATGGCCTAAAATGAAGTGGATCTTGTCCTTGTTTTTTATATATATAACCTTGGTGTATCGTGTATGCATCTGCTTATGTGAATGACTGGTGGATAATGTTTGTTTGATGTTATCACTGATATTTGGGCACAGACTCTGATAGCAACAACACAGTCTGTTGTTATCCACCAGACATTAAGAACTTTTTTTTTAACAATTGTGATTTTGAGAAACAATGAAATTTTGTTCTGAATGTACAGTTTTTAACATATGAGATTCCCATAAATAAAAGTAAGGTTGCAGAATTAACAGCTGTGATATGAAGGCACATTAGGGGAGTGGAGATGTAACTCCATGCATTCTTAACCTTGACATTAGATGTGGGTGAGTTCTGAGCTAGACTCCTCAGCCACTTTACTTCTGGGAAGAAGAGCCTGCAATACACAGTCGGTAGTAGTATGGGTGGACGTGAGATTGTTAATAGCAGGGATATTTAGATAAGGTTTCAAGTCTTCTGGGATATTATGCTATGTCAGTTGGAAAATATTGACAGACACTGTGTAACTTACCAGAAAACTTGAATTGTCAGTAACACCACTACTAGAATCTTAGATCTTGAAAGACTATAGTTTTCTGGGAAGTGATGGCTTATCAATTGGTGCATGGATACCAAAGTTTTTGAGGAACCTTCTGCCTCCAGCTTTAGGGTATAAGAATTACCTTTCAGCCAAATTTCATGGCACCATATTCAAAAAGTCCATGATTTTAACATGCGTGATTGGTCCTAGTGATGTTGTAGACTTCATGCACATGGTATGAAGTTGGTAAAAATGTTATCTTTTCCAGTAACAAGAACATTTTATACATGAATGGGCACAGCCAACAGGCTACTGTTCAGTGCTGACAAACATACATAGATACAGCACACAGGCTACTGTTAACTGCTGACATGTACATGAGCACAGAACACAGGTTACTGTCGACTGCTGACATATGTATACAGCAGACAGGCTGGAGTTAACAGCTGCACATGTCTAAAGGCAAGGTGCTTGACTGAGCACAGGGTTAACATGACCTTGGCCAAGGTCATGAATAAACTACTGATGACTAACTTGATAAAATTCGTCCCGTTGAATTTAAGTATTCAAAACAAATACTTATATGGTTCAGTCCAACACAGCTTCATTTTATTCTATAGCCACACATTTCAAAGTCAACCATCATCAGGTTGTAAATACAGTATTTTAAAAGAAGGTAAAAACTATGATGTACAGTACATCATCTTATTTATGTTTTTGTGGGATCCCACTAGTTCTCCAATTTTTTTACAATAAATTGTAAAATAGCACTGGTTAGTGGTAGATAATTAATGATTATAAATTATTACATTATTGGACAAATATATATATCTAATTTTTTTTTCTAAAAAGCAGCAGGTAAAGTGGGTATTGTTCTCTTTGTGATTGTATGTAGTAAAGTATGGTCAGATTCTAGACATCAGTGATAAATGTAAATGAGTTGATTTTTTGCATGTTTGTTGGGCAAGTGTTGGGGGAGTTATTTATGTAGCACTGTCATATGTTTTAGTTCTTCTTGTCACTTGTATTCAAATTATTTGCCCCTTTTCTTTGATGTACTTAGTTTTCCAAGAATAGTTACTAAAATATTAAGTAAGTAAATATAATAGCTTAGTGATGCTGTACTATATTCTTGGCATGTTCACTGTTTTGATTCCACCAGACAACCTAAGACCATATAAGTGTTTGTTTTCAATAGTGTTTAGATTTGACTCTTGCAGGTTTTGCAAGGACTTAAGAAGACTACTGGAGTGCATTTTGCTTGCAGAATAGTTGAGACTTGTGACACCAAAACCATTTTCTATTATAATGTATGGATATAATATTGTCTACAAGGGCAACCTAGCATGCCAACATGAAACTGTTTGCATGCTGTTTTTGACTATGCTTAGGTAGCAGAAAAATGTCTCGTGGATGGTGCAAATTATGGAATTTATGTTTTGACCCTCACAGAATACTGTTGTATTCTTCTCAGGCCTTATTTGATCTTTGAAATCTAGCCCAGGAGATTGCTTTTGGTTTACATTATAGTAGTGACCCAATTACCTCATAGTTTTTGGACTGAGGATGAAAAGGCACACACAAACTCAGCCAAGCATTTCCTGTCAATTGCAAAAATGTCCACAGTGATTTAAGCTGTGAATGTACTACCAATGGAGTGAATGTTTTTGTTAGGGATGTAATGCTCATTGGTTGTTTTTGAGGTGAGTTTAGCAGCAACTACGCCATGCCAATCTCTGTGCAGTGTTGGGGTATCTGAGCATGAAAGTTATGTAGTCACCACTGTAGCAATATTTTGAGAACAGAAGGGCCAGGTGGTTGGTTAGAAATGCAGACCAGTGCACCAAAGAGGGAAACATAATTTCTCAAGGGTGACTGGGTCGGGATGATAGATTGGACTGATTTTTGCAACTTTAATGTAGTCTATTTCAACACTTAAAAATAAGTGAGAGAATAACTGCAAAGAATTTTGGTTGCAAGAAATGTGTGACATGAACAAACAGCAATGTTTCTTTTTTGGGCCATAATTGCTTTACTGGATGAAATGGGGTTTCTGAATAAGGTGTCTAAATTATTTTGTTGGTTTTTTATGTCTAAGAAACTTGCTGTCATAATGTGAGGGATGTACTGAGATTACAAAATGTGGATTGAAGGGAGGTAGCTTGAATGGAGAGTGGAGAAAGTTAACATAACAATGAAGTTTAGTTTTTTTATTCCTATTGTTGTGATTAAGTTGGTGATATGAATGAAATGGTCATATACCATGGTACAGTACAATTACTGTTCTTGATAATTTCTGTCATTGGTTCATTACCTTGACAGGCTTTTCTTTGATCTCTTATGGTTGCAAGAAGCTCAGGAGATATTTATGTATGATGGACATGTGGAGTTGAAGTATTTTATTTGTGTGAGATTTGTGTTTGTGAGGATTGCTAGCAGTGAAATAAATGCACTATTGTTAGCATGGTATAGTTTTCCTTAATGGCACTAGGAAAGTGGAACAGTCTCAAAATTACCTTCAAGAAAAAGATTACATTCATTATTGTCACTCAGTAGGGACATGTTATGAAACTAGTTTAATTTACACTTTACTAATGTTGTATGTATAATAACCATACCTGAACACATGAATTCAATATTATGCTAAAAAGTACATTTTAAAGCATACTGTCTAAAAAAACTATTAATGTTAACATTTGCAACTGAAAGTATACTTTCCTGACTTGGATTACTGGATATTAGAACCACATAATGAACGGTGTGTTTGAAAAGCTAGACTGTAAGTGATGTAATTAAGGAGGTCTAGTACAAACCCCATTGCTGCCCTAGCAATGATAAATTTCATCTCCTGTTCTTTTGTTAAAAATAAAACAATTTCTCAAAACTATGTCAGAAAAACAAAATTACCAGACACTGTTCAGATTACGTGTACTGCCAAATTATCACTATCATATGAACACAAGAGCAATAGAAATTAACCTTTATTGTTCTGTGAGACTGCATGCTGGTCCATAAAATGTACTGGCAAATTGCCTAGCATGCCATACACTGGTCTCTGTGTTTGCTTGGTAGGGATTTAATGTCTGTGCTAAGCCAGGGAAAAACTCAGACTATCAAGAGGCACAATTAGCATTTAAATTTCTCTCCTAAAGAGTAATTTTTAAATTTACAAGGAATGAATGGGGTTTATAAAATATGCTACCCCTGGTGAATGCTTGGTTCACATGTGTTGCAGGGGTGTTCTAGCATTGAAGTAGTTATTGTTTTATTTTTTTGTCAATGAATAACTTTTAATTACTGAAATTTTAGGCATTAATTGTAATACCTTTACCATATCTATGCACAAATGCTTAGTCTATCCATCTACCAAACTATATGATATTATAACTCACAAGGCAGAAATATGAATTCTGTCATTATCTAGTAGCCATTTTGGTAATATATCTTCCAACTATGTAATGACTTGAGTGTTTTACATGTTGTGCAATCAAAATTTGTATCAGATACTTGCTAATGTCACACCCCTTTTATCATTCTTATCTTAATTGTCCTCACAACAGTAGGTGATGAGTACAATTTGGCCTGGAGTTTGTAGTGACAAAAGTATTTGTTTTATTAGTGTAACAATATTTTGATTTGGAATGCCTCCTACATAAAATTGATAGACTGTGCCCGAAGGCAGTCTGTAATCTTATGTCTGTCAATTAAATTATGTAGGTATCACGTATTACACTCAGTCAAAAAACGTACAAGTGCTCTCAAACACAAGGTTTTACTCATTTACTTTAACAAAATGAAAGTGGGCTGTCATATTCCCCATATAAGCTTTGTAATGAATATTTGTCGCCTGGGATACGAGATCGTGTAAACTGGTAGGACGTTACCGGTGTCTTGTAGGTGTTTGAGCCCTGAGGATGGAAGCAGCAAGGGTCTCACAAACGTCAGTAATCGTTTAATCATCGACAAATTATATCCAAGAAGGCTTTTATAATCAATAACGCCGCTGTGAGAATCGCCTGTCTCGCATAACCACGTTTCATACATTGTACGAATGTCTTTTTTGCAAATAATTTTCAAATCTGACTATATGTAAACCAGCAACACTTTTTGTTTTATAGTTCTACCATGCCCTTGGAATGATGTCATCTCCTACAGATACTCTTGACGTCATACAGTATGGATCAACTATACTGGGAAACCAGGTCAGCATCAGGGATAATTATTAAGATGTGTCAAGGTTTGTCTCTCTACGTTGCCTCAACTCTAATCCATGCCTCATCCCGTCATCTGGTGGTTGAAATCGCATCTCGAAACATATCCACGATATTGAAGACCATATACGATCCACGTGCTGGACGTGTGCATTTATCTGTGTACAGGACCACGGATTACTAGAGATGGCAGATGTATGACATGTGGCGGTACGTCTAATTACAGAACGACCAGTTGGAAAGTTTCAGAACATATTCTATTCGGTAATGTCGACCATACTTTTGCTGTTTAGATGGGACGACGACGCGTGAAATTGAACTACTAATACGTATACAGTAGAACATTTTGACTGAGGACTTGCACGGAAGATGACCTGCTCTGTACCGGTTCGTACAAAAGGGTGCTGATAAGCCAGGCTTTCACTACTTTCTCCATTTCTAGAAAAATTACACCTATATTACATGATAATAGTTACTTTTAATTGATTTGGTTCTAAGTTTTATTTGTGTTGGTTATTTACAACTTCCGTTTTTAAGATCTGAGGTGAAGGTGCAGCCCCTCATGTAGAGTTATGACAAAAGAATGCCAAGTGGGGATGAAGTTCCAGTTCCTCAAAGAGAAGGCAGTCAAAGAAATTTGTGATGGCATGTCAGTTACGCTAAGCAAAAAAAAAAGTTTTCTACTGGTCAGTTAAAAACTGGGTGGCTTGATTTATGACAGGATATTGCAGTTCTGAAGATGACCGTCCAGGAAGGCCACTTGTGATCAGTGTGCTTGAAAATGTGGATGCCATTCACAGCATAATCTTGGCAGAACAAAGAATTTCAGCCAAAAATATAGCGGAGACTGCAGAAATGTCTTGGGAATGTGTAGGGTTCATCATCTATGATGTGTTGAACTTGAAGAAACTCCCTGAAAAATGGGTGCCAGGTGTTTGAATGTGGATCAGAAGCATCATCGTGTTGTGGCTTCACAGGCAATTCTTGAGCACTGTAGACAGAACACAGCAAGTTTCTTGGTTCGACTTGTGACAATGGTTTAGGGGAATGGGCGTTAGAAATTGAAATGAAGATAAATCTGGGCAAAAGTAAAGCAGTAAGCTTTACAAAAGCTAGGGTGAAGAAACAAATAAGGTATTACTTTGGGGATCAATTAATCCTGGAGGCAAGTAGCTTTAAATATTTAGGAATAATTATATGCAGCGATCTAAACTGGGCAGATGATGCCAATTACACACTACAAAAAGCATAGAAGGCACTTCATTTTGTAATGCATACACTCAAAAAAGGAAATGATAATATGAAACGTTTAGCTTATACAGCATTACTGGGACTGATACTTGAGTATGGAGCAGTGTGTTGCGACCCATACAGAGAAGGTCAGGTAAGCGCTTTAAATCGGGTGCAAAAGAGAGTGACTAAATTCGCAAATAATGTAAATGAGTCAGGTTGGGAAGCTTTGGCACAGCATAGATTGATAGCCCGAATGTGCGCCCTTTTCAAGGCATACACCAAGGGAAGGGCTTGGAGGGCAATAGGGGATAAACTTCTAAAACCATGTTACCTGAGTAGGGAAGCTCATAATCGGTAAATTAGGACTAGGAAACAAAGAACAGATGTTGGTGAATATTCCTTCATAAATAGGACCATTAAAGGCTGGAACCAATTACCTGCAGGCTTACTAGCATCTTTCCCCTGTAAACTAAATGCTTTTAGAAAGAGATTTAAGAATGTAGTTACAAGCAAGGGAATTCAAGTGGGGATTGAGTATAAATAAGTGATGTGATGTGGAGTGAACTGTTGTGATATATGTGAAGTGATTTTGTTTTGAAGTGAAATGAAGTGAAGGGAGTTATATTGAAGTTCTTGGGGACAAAATTAACATGCACATTAGGGTGACCTTATACTGAGGGTACTTGATTGTATTGTGACTATTTTATTTGGTGTGTATCTTGTACTGTGGTTGTTTTAACTTGTTTTGTAATGTGTGGGTATGTGTGTGTGGGGGGGGTTTGTAATGTGTGGATGTTTTGGCAATTTTGTGGGTGTTTTGGTAATATGTGTACTTGTATTTACTGTGTTTTTTTAATGTTTCATTTATGTATATTTATTCTTCTTTGTTACTGGTGTAAGGACTACTGCCACTGAATTAAAACTCAATTGCAGTAAATAATAATAATAATAATACTTGTATGATACAGAGACACAAGAACAATCTAAGGAGTGAAGAAACAGTACTTCTCCTCACCCAGAAAGCTTGAAACATTGAAAGTCAGCCTCCAAGGTGATGGCATCTGTTTTCTGGGACAAAGATGGGATACTGTTGGTTTACTACTCAAAAAGAGTACAGCAATCACAGCAAACTCATCTGTCTTGGACAAAGTGAAGCAGGCACTGGTCTCCAAATATTGGAGGAAGTTGTCAAAAGGAGTGTTGTTTCTGCAGGACACCACCTCCTGACACACAGCTGCCATCACATGGCAGAAGTTGGCTGTTCTGCATTTTGAACTTCCAAAACACCCTGCCTGTTTACCTCATCTGGCCACTTGTGACTACCATTTGTTCCCAAACTTCAAAAAACATCTGAAGTGAATTAAATTTTCAAGCACTGAGGATGTCATGTCTGCTGCAGACGACTGTTTTGCAGCCCAACCTTCAGAATTCTACCTGGATGGCTTAAAGAAGCTGGAGCAGTGAGTAAGAGATGTGTTGAACTCAGGCAGGAGTTTCTTGAATCAAATATCTGTATGAAACCTTTAGCTTTTATTATTTTTACAAAGCCAAAGACATATCAGTGTCCCTTTGTAGTATGTGGCTAATTAACTGTAAGGTATATTCATGGTTATGCATTAGAGCATTTGGTATTACTTCCTTGTAAAGAGTGCACTCATGAGTACTGTGTTGGACTACAGGTTATGTGCTGATAATTTGGTGGATGGAAATGTGCTGTTTCATTTTAACAATGATGATAACCTTTAACAGCTGTCATAATTTCAGTCTTTAGCTGTTGATCCTATTACAAAAATAATAAATGATGTGATGAAGTAATATGCCCTAGAACCCTAGAAAGAGCTGACTTATTAAAGAGAGGCATATCAGCATAGTCGACCCTACAATTTGACTGTTTAGTTATCGTAGGATTTGTTTGACAACCATGTCTTATTTCCTTATTCTTGTATATTAATTTAAGTTGGCCTTGAACTATAGAAGACATAAGACATGAAGGCATTTTTCCATGAAGCTCATTTAGCTGACACAGATTTCAGTGTTTGTAGTAACCTGTGGTTCAGTTTTATTGTCATCATCATCATTACTGTATTGGATGTTCACATGCAATGCCATTTGTGCCCTCCATATCTCTTTGCTTGCAGTTTACAATAACCTGATATGAATTGGTATGGTAGTTGTTGTATATCCTTATAAATGTCTACAGTTCATTGGAAGATATACTAGACCAGCAGATCAGAAGGTATATAATACCAAATTAGTAGTGCCTTGCCAAATTATATGCAGCAGATGTGCTGAAAGTGGAAATGTTTGTGAAGGGTTTGACATGCAGACTGCAGTTTTTTTCCTTCTCTTTTATATTACTTGTTTTAGACAATAAAGAAGAGCCTTTGGCCTGGCTTGTGTGCCTTTTCCAATGTACCTCACACTGCATCTGCTGAATGAAAATAAGCAAATGGATTTTGTTTTGGTTCATGGCATTTGATGAAGTCTGCTGTGCAGTAAATTTCATTGAATTTGGTTTTGAACATGCAAGAAATTAAGCCATTCCCTCTGCCTTAGGGGAGAACATATATATATATATATATATATATATATATATATATGAGGGGTGTACACATAGACACAATTCTTTGATCCAACATTTGTCCATCGACGTACAAATAAACATGTCAGGTACTATAGGTTGCTCAATGCAACTTGGTCAAAAAACTTATTAACTGAAAATATATGTTGAAAACACAATAAAATAAATACAGGGTCTGACCTTACAGGCAGAAGATAAGAAAAATAGTCTATATAAAAGAACTACAAGCTAATCAATAGATACAAAACTCATCTAAAATTAAACTAGAGCTGTTCATGTGATAAAAATTCTTCTATGGAATAGAAAACGCGTAAGAAGATATTTCCCCAAAGCAGACTCGAAATTGTCTTATCATTTTTAAGTCCTGAGATTATAGGTGGTAATTTGTTGAATATCTTACCAGCAGAATGAATAGTATCTCTTTGTATAGTAGCAAGTCTAACTGAAGGTATATGTAAATGATTCTTATATCTTGTATCAGTCTCGTGAACAGAGGAATTAGTTTAAAGTAATGCAAGTTGTCAACAACAAACAACATTAAGGAATAAATATACATTGAGAACAGAATGCTAAACTGTAAGTATTTTTTACCATTTGTCTCCATCTCCACTCCTACCAGCTGCAGATTAACTGGCATGGATTTTAAAAAGTGAAGACACTTTGATATGGGGAAATAAAAGACCTCAGACATCAGTTATTCCTGTATCAGAGAAATGAAGAGCAAAGATAGAACACTCAGAACGGTATCATAATGGAGTATTAAATTTACAGGTGATGGTGGAAGTTTTCTGACATTGAGTGTCTGTGGGAGAAGTACAAATTTTGAAACCTGGCAATGTTAGAAAAGTGTCAAGCTGATGCTCATGGAAAATGAAATGCAGTGTTTGGTCAGGGTATGCATGGTCTATGCATCTTAGAGGGATATTATTTTATCTGACAATTTGCATCACTCTTCCACTCAGATTGTTTTACATGGTACAAGACATTGTGGTGCTTGCTGATGTTTCAGTTTGTTTTGATTCAGGGTTTGCATGTTTTAGTTCAAAATAATTAATGTATTTAAAAAAACTGCCGTACATTTTTGTTCTCTTGGCTTGCAGCCAGACATTACATCTAATTAATGCACTGTTCATTGAAACTTAAAACTTCATACTTTCAGAAATTGGATGTGACTAGCAACAGCTTCCGGATAAAATGAATTCCCTATTTAATAGGGATTCATTCCATCCATTATTTGCAGTCAACCACATTCACCAAGAACTGCCCACAATAGGATTACAAACTGTACATAAGTTTTAAATAACTCTCACGTTTTTTGGTGCTGAGACACCATCCTCAGGGAGTCTCAGGCACAAAGGACTACAGGCACCAGAACAATGCATTGTACTTCCCAGACTGAAGTATTTGTGCTTGTATTCCTTTGTATTTGAGACTCCCTGAGGATCGTGCCAAAAGATGTAGGAGTTATTTAAAACTTATGTACAGTTTCTAATTCTATTGTGTGCCTTTGCTAGTTGATGTGGCTGATAATATCCCTACATTTGCTATGCTAATTGTCTTAGTGAAGTGCATTTCACTCTAATTTGTGCTGTACGTATGATATGGAATACTGCAAAGAAATAGAGGTGTGAATATTATGCCATTATTACACTATTTTAGAATTGAGTGCTACCCAGAAGGAATTACAGCAATTAGTACAGAAACTGGTAACTTCACTCATCTGGGTTATTATGCAGTGAGCAGTGGTAATTTATTACCGACGTTTCGGGATAACCTATCAGTCCCATCCTCAGGGTTCAAGAATTTCTGAAGAAGCTCTCAGCTAATCTGTGCTGTAAGCCTGCAATCACACATAGTACAGAAATCATCCTGAGAAGAGATCATTCTGCAAGCTGCTGGTTATGATTGGTCCGTGACACACCCTTGGGACATCATAAAGAAGGCCTGGGAATTAGCTCTATCAAATTCCCACATCCTTCAACACTGTGGTGAGTTATACAATTAGGATCTATTCATATACAGAGATTCTAGTGGGTGAATTCCCCCCTGGCATGTGACACCGTGTAGTCTGATAGATATGTACAGACATTTGTCATCACAGAATGTATCAGTCTTGATTATGGAGGCAGCAGGTTCTCTGAAACGTCCATAGCTGTTCACTGGACTACATAGTGTCACATCCAAGAAGATGGTAGGCTTCATAGACACCTGTGTGTGGTGCTAACACAATTTTTACACTTACCTATTTCATTTGCAATCTTGTATGGTGGAACTTCAAAGGGGGGGGGGGGGAGTTCGGAGAGAAACAATTCTCAAAGATCAATAAAAAATACTAAAAACAATAGGGGGGGACGTGTCCACACCATCACAAAAAGACACAAACTCAACC
>Ga0123352_10003424_pt1 | contig 22903 bp, 16 predicted proteins | sample TergutLab28metaG_FD_89700 | JGI IMG/M metagenome (GOLD analysis project Ga0123352, IMG submission 89700) | Labiotermes labralis P1 segment gut microbial communities from Petit-Saut dam, French Guiana - Lab288 P1 | ecosystem: Host-associated > Arthropoda: Insects > Digestive system > Gut ...
AGAACGAAACAGCCAATGTGGTAGTTCAAAAACATAGTCGCAAACTCCTGAAGATGGACATATTAATGCCCGAAACATGTTGAGTCTCTAAGAAGAAAAATAAAAGCAGCAAGTGACGTCTAGTTGGTTTTACATTCTTCAGCTGTCACAATGATGCACGGTACAATAAACACCAGTAAACGTGTTCCTTTAGCCGAGATTTCGTTCTATAAACTAAACAAACGTATTGAGGAAAGATCGACAACCTTACTAATACAAAATTTTGCAGTTGGTTCAGTGTTGACAGCAGTCTTGCGTTGTGTTTTATTTAACGACGCCCTCAAAAGCTGAGTTTATGTGGTTTCAATGGGAGAGAAATATGTCAGTAAGGGGCAATGGTTTGTGTTCTTTTCGCGTGGAAGTGGGTCGGTTGTCTATGTTTCGGAGACAGTTATTGTCTGTATCTTCAGGACTGTAGTGAGTAAAATTCATTCATCACATCCATGGGAGGTTGTGGGATGAGGTCTGCTTCATGGATACCGAAATGTGAAAGTTATCTTTGAAGTCCCACACTTTCCGTTGAATCCTAATTGGTTTAAAGTGTCATTCGATGTAAGAACACAATTTGCCATGAATTCATTTCTTTAAAATTATTTATGACTTAGAACAATCAGAAGTGTACAGTCTGAGGAAGACAGTTCGTTACTGGATAACTCACCTATTCCTCATCTCATTTAGGTAAAGAACAGTAATTTTAATGAGGACTCATATTAAACGTGCAGAATGCATAGCGATATTACGGACATCCTGTATATTAGATTGGATCTTGAACATGTAGAGGAACGAGCTATGGACTGTATTATTTTATGTTCTTGGTTCCATGCATCGTTGATCTATATCAATAATTGTCCAACGAGATGCAACACAAAGCAGTCTATTTATTATTCTGCGAATTCACTCTATATGTTTCGGGTGTCAACCACACCCATCATCAGGATTGCACAAAACTGTAACTACAGCGTCCGGTACTAGTCATATTTTTTGTGCAGCTACCTCCCTCCAACGTGGCCAAGTTGACTTGGTCACGTTGAACTTGACTTGGCCACGCTGGAGGTAGGTAGCTACACAAAAATTTTGACCAGTACCGGAGTCTGTCGTTACAGTTTTGTGTACTCCTGATGATGGGTGTGGTTGACACCCGAAACATGTAAAGTGAGCTTGCAGAATAATAAATAGACTTCTTTTTCGTCGGAGCGTTTTTAATGTTTTAAGGTGTAAATTTTAGAAATTTATATAAGTGCAGTGGTTGTTAAAATAATTGAGAGACTGCTTTGTGTTGCATCTCGTTAGACAATTATTGATATAGAACTGTATTATCTTTCTTTAGGACAGAAATCAACGCTGACGCTTGTGAACTCGGTATGAACTTTCCTATCCACAAAAGATGGCGATTTCCCTGTGAGCATATTTCATGAATAAGTCTATTCCGAATATTTGACCTACTTTTATGCTACCTACCTGGTTAGTCTCTTAGTTAATAAGGTACAGCTACAACACTATGATTTGCCTGTAACATAAGGATACAGTGATAATAGTATAAGCGTATTCGGGTTGTGTTGCATAGGAATAAAAACAGAAACTCTTGCCAGGCGCACAAAATTGATAACGTTGGTGAATTATGTATCTGGTGTCGTGTGGCGGAACACTTTATCATTCTGGAGAGAGCTGCTGCTGTTCTAGGCACAATTACCACCTTGATACACTGCGTTTTCAGAGAAGAGCGGGAGGAAGGAAAGTCTCAGTTAGGTAATTTTGTTATTCAAAAACCGGGCATCTACTGAAACTGCTTCTTGTAATAATTCTTCGTGTATATTACATGCTTAAGAATAAGGACAACAGGATTTACTTTATGAACATTGAAAATTGCAGCTTCAAATTCTTTCTAAATCATTGCACGCCATACATACGCACGTAAAGCCAAATTATATTTTGCCTTCAAGTATGTCTGCTAGCCGGCAGCTGTTACGAGATGGTAGGAAGTTCTGTTTAACGACGCTGAAAATTGTTAAGATTATATACCTTCAGTTGTGACGTGACGTGACATGACGTGACGTGGCGTGACATGACGTGACGTGACGTGACGTGACGTGACGTGACGTGACGTCACGTCACGTCACGTCACGTGATGTGATGTGATGTGATGTGATGTGATGTGATGTGATATATGATATGTATGATATGTTATATTTTTTCATGGCAATTGGGTAGCCAGCCGGTGGCAGTAGTACGGTACACATTTACACGCAGACACACATACAAACAATATACAGAACGACACAAAACAAACAATACACAGAACAACACAAAAATTTTGGAAGAGTGCGAGCCGTGCCCTGTCTTTGCGGGTTTTACCTTGGCATTTGCCTTACAAATAAGGGAAAAGCACGGAAAATCCTTAGTCAAGGTAGCCGGAGAGTGCCAGCTGGCACAATGAAGATACATAAACATACAATAAGAATACATAACAATAAAAACACGTAAATTACAGTATTAAACAGGAAAACAAACATATGTGCGTTGAAAAAAAGAAAACCTAAAGAATATGAAAGAAAGGAAGTGGAATATGAATTAAACCATTTGTTGAATAATACTGTCAAACTAAGCAGAATACTCTAAAATAAAATGTATACCAGTACCACATTTTCCTCCACAAATCTCACATTTACTGGACTGGGATTGAAGCCGGGCACCTATATGGGCTCCATTATATTTAGCGGTTACGAACACGAAACGTTTTAATGTAAAGTGTCGATATCTCTTATTCAATATGTTCAACAGAAACAAATTTCATGCAAAACTAACATTTTTTAAATACAGTTCATGTTTCTGGATCTACATATTTTGACCTCTTGTCAAAATTCTAATATATTAATACAATTGGAAATCCCATGACATAGGAACGAACGAATTATGAGACTTGGAAATCTTATTTTAAATATCTTTATAAATATAACTATATATATATATACAGGAATTACATACTTGTCTATATTCAAATCCTTGTAACGAGTAATTTCTGTTAACGCACTTTATGACAAATACACACGCTTGTTGTGGCCACAAAATACATTATTTAATGTTATTAATATTGAGATGTCCGGTCGCAGTGGCCGCGCAGTCTAAGGCGTAGGTCTACGGCTGCTCGCCTGCTGAGATTGTGGGTTCAAATCCCACCGGGGGCATGGATGTCTCTCTGTTGTGAGTGTTGTGTGTTGTCAGGTAGAGGTCTCTGCGACGCGCTCATCACTCGTCCAGAGGAGTCCTACCGACTGTGCTGCGTCGTTGTGTGTGATTTAGAAACCTCAAGAATGAGGAGGTCATGGCCCGAGTTGGGCCGCAGCGCCACAGGAAATATATATATATATATATATTAGATGGTGCAAGAAATGTAAGAATACGTAATCAACTCGTGTACATTTACGCTTAGAAAAGGCCGATATAATCTCGGTATGAAATTTGGGTAAAATAAAAACGCAACACTTTTCTTACAGGTAGTTTTGTTGCGTATATACATAATACACGTTAAGGGCCGGGATAGCTCAGTCGGTATAGCGACTCGCTCTGGGTTGGACGGTCCGGGGATCGAATCCTGGTGGAAGCAAGGCTTTCCGCACCCGTCCTGACTGGACCAGAGACCCACCCAACCTCCTACACAATGGGTACCGGGTTTTTTCCGGGGGTAAATCTGCCGGGGCGTTGCCAACCCACCCTCATTTAGTGCCGAGGTTAAAGAAAGAGTAGAGCTATACCTCTACTCCAATTCTGGGCCTTCGTGGCCTCTTACAGTGTGAAATTTACTTTTATATAAAACACGTTTGTGAATTTACCTTCCACTTAGTTTATCAGACGGGACCGCGGTAGCACAGTGTTTAAGGTGCTGTGCTACAAATCGGAAGGTCAGTGGGTCGATTCCAGATGGTGTCATTGGAATTTTTCATTGCCATAGCACTTCCGATCGCACCATGACCCTGGGGTCGACTAAGCCTGTAACATAAATGAGTAACAGAAGCATTTCCTGGGGGTAAAGGCGGCCGGTGAGTAGGGACGACAACCTTACCAGGCCTGTAACGGGACTGCTGTATCCACTTTACCTTAGTTTATCAGAACAAATAAAACTATTATCCCGCTTTCTTTTGCAGGTTAAACTTCTGAAGACTCAGCTAAATTATTTTTCTATCCAATGTGCCACAATTTGCGAAAGATCGTTGCTTTCTGAAAATGAACAGGCTTCAGCCGTTTGTCCTTCATATAAAAGCAACGTGTAGATAGGGATGAGAGAGTCGCACTAGTGCAATGGCGCTGGCGGGAGAAAACCCGAAGTAATGAAAGATGACACTGCCCAACAATTCTCTCCCCGCATCATATTTACAAGCTCAGATCTTACCTTGCCGTAAACACTCTCCATATCTTTTGACGTTTTTATGACCGTGCATCTCAGTATATTTATCTCTGTATTTAACCAACTTGATGCACAAAATTTGTTTCACAATAAGTTTTATTTCATGCCTCTACATGTTTCGACCACATGTGCTCATCATCAGGAGGTCAAAATTGCATTACACAGCCTCTGGTATCTTCACACTTATAGGTGGTCGTCTCGTGCACGAGTTGGTTAAATACTGAGATAAATTCTCCATATCCTTGATTGCTGATTTTTTTTTATTACATGGAAGGTCTAACGATTTTACGGCCGTGTTTGCGTAAGCAAAATAATTTACATTAGTGTGTGTGTGTGTGTGTGTGTGTGTGTGTGTGACTTCTGTACAGGTGGAGCATCTTGGATGGTTATTTACCGGCTTCCCACTTGAGTGGCTCGGCTTCAATCCCAGATAACTTGATGTGAGGTTCGTGGTCGCAAAGAGTACTGCGACAGGTTTCTCTCTAAGATGAGATTTCAGGCTTCCGCAGCCATGCATTTGACGCGTTCGTACTTCTAGAATGCTCTAAGGTGTTGGTTGATAGCTGGTCACCGACGTTTCGACACAACCCATAAGTCCCAGCTGTGAAATATCGAGTACCCCCACGAACTTTGAAGACGAGGGTGAGACCTTTCTCGAAATTTCAGTAGCCAATTACTAACCTACGCCGCATAATATTCCAGAAGAATGAAGACCTCAGTTTGGTTCCGTTTTCACTTGCAAATTATTGCCATTTTCCCTGTGGTTCGTGCTGTGGAACGTATCACCCCAGGAGAGAGATGGGCTCGTTAGAGGCCACTTAAGATAGGATCTCAATCTCACGGGCATAATATAAAGACTGCATGTACCCCTACACCCTGAAATTTCCAAAACCTAAACAAAGTATTAATGCTGAAATCTTATTTAGCAAAATTTGGGGACTCGATTGTTTTAGGCAGCGTGTAGCGCGTTGTTATCTCGAACAGATGACACTAACAAGGCGTGAACATGCAGCCAGTTTACCTCGAGGTGTCAACGTGATTTAATTATAGATAGGTCTTATGCAATGAGACGTGTCTTACAACGTGAGCGATATATATAGGGTAGAACTATGATGCACGTGAGTTTTCAATTCAAAAGGTTATATCTTTTCTTACTTATTTTTAACCCACAATAGACATTTCGCTTTTTACGGATTACGCAACGAACTTTCTAAAAATACCCCCATTCATCTTCTTCTTTAGTATTTCGTAATCAAACTAACATCACCACCACCACCATTATCGTCGTAGGTGTTCACGGTTTTCATATTAGACAACTCACAGCTCTCCAAATATTTATCTCTTTAAAAAAAAGCCCCATGAAGGTAATATATATAGCCGACCCACTATATAGCGTCCGCCGATATAGCGCCACCCTCGATCAGCGTCCGTGAAAATCTGTGAAAGGAAATCCCCTGCTACACCTTGCTGCGATTTGCGGTAACCTTCTATATAGAGCCACCCTGGGCGTAATAGCGCCACCCTGGGCGTAATGCTAGTAACAACAGCCTCAACACAGTGGTGCTTTATCGGGGTGTGACTCTACTCCTAGTTGCACAAAGGGATTTAAAAATTAGGATAAAAAACCTCAGTAGATTATGGCAATGTGTTGTTAGAACAGAACGTTGAAAGTATTTAGGAATATGTGCATTGAGCCTATAAACACTGCGCATAATAAGGTCCGCATAGTTGAATAAAGAGAGACCAACTTGATGTCACTTTCTTTATTATTTCATTATGTGCTTCAGCCTGCACCCGGATACGACACCACCCCAGCACAACGTAACACCAACACACATCGAACCAGAGCAATACAACCCAAGAAATTACTCAACAAATACTTCGCAAGCTCCTGAAGATGGATGTATTAACATCCGAAACATGTTAAGCATTAAATAATGAAATAATAAAGCAAGTGACATCAAGTTGGTCTCTCTTTATTCAACTATCAAGATGATGCACGGTCCAATAAACATAAGATGGTCAGCATATTTCATATTGCTGATGAAAATATAACGTACACTATAGCTTCTTAGATTAACTTCCCTCAGACTAAGAGAGAATACATTTTTTTAAGTCTGCTATATTCGCCATCTTTATATTTAAATCCAAAGAGAAAATATTCGCAGTTTCTGAACTTATATTTTGTGTCTATGAAGTACTTCATTAATCTGCGTTTATTAATAAGTGATATAATATATAGCAAATAAATCTGAAATTCAGAGAGATGCTTGAAACTATTCGTGATTTATTCAACTAGGGGAATTCGCTTTTTTTTTTATGGGGCAAAAGCGTAATTCGGGCCTCTTCCGCCCAACTATTTAATTTTCTACGTGTATCACACAAAATTAGAAACACACACACACACACCCGGTAGCGCTCCTCTGAACGAGTGATCAGCTGGTCGCAGAGGCCGCTGCCAACAAAACAAAACAAACCCAGGAGAAGAACATCTACGCCCTCAGGTAGATTCAAACCCGCGATTCCAGCACTCGAACGGCTTCGTGTCTATGTCTTAGCCCGCATAGCCAACGGGATGAGCAGTTGGCTTATTAGAAGGTTAAATGAAAACTTTAGGATAAAGTGAACAAGTAGATAGACTGCTGAATAAAAGCTGCGGGGAGATTTCGTGCAATACGACAAATAAATTTACTACAACTGTTTAAACATTCTGTGCAGATATTTGTATTTGTATTTGTATTTGTATTTGTATTTGTATTTGTATTTGTATTTGTATTTGTATTTGTATTTGTATTTGTATTTGTATTTGTATTTGTATTTGTATTTGTATTTGTATTTGTATTTGTTGCATTGATGAATATAGTTAGGGACACGGTAAAGTTTATAAAACGTTATTTATTTTTATTTATTCTGTTATTTATTTCTTAGCCTTCAGAAGCCTACGTACAATGTATGAAGATGAACAACAAAGTTACAAAGTTCCAAGCACCCCTGACATAAGCACTATACAGCATGGTGCTAAAGTCACTTGGGTGTCAAATGACTTTAGCACCACCCTATACGAACATGTAGGCACAACTCTGAGGTGTGTCATCCCCGTTGTGTGTAGAAAAGGCTAATAGTGCGGTAAATATCAGTCATGAAACCACAGCTATGGTAGTGTGGATTTATGATGGCATTTAATAGTAGAAAATAACTACATGTTTCGGCCAATAGCGGCCATCTTCAGGTTATTACAATTTTGCTCAACGAATATCATATATATGCCTATATTGCGAGGTGATGCTGAGATCTCATTATCGTTACGCGTTAAAATCAGTTTATTTAGTGGGAAGTCTAATGGTCAACGACTGGTAGGATGTACGTTCATGGGTAGGTATTGGGGGGGGTTGTTTGGGGGCACAACATTTATCTTCCATGGTTTCACAGCTGAGGGGTCGCAGCCACCTCCTACTGGGTGAAACTTCGATTGTTCAAGAATGGGGTCGGATAGATCATCTCTGTTTGTATCTGGAATCCATATTGATTGTCGAAGTATATACACCTGTTTCAGGTTTGTTACTTAGTATGACACATAAATTGAACACATTTTACTTTTAAAGAAATATTTCCTTGTTTTGTGCACAATATCCTACATTGGAATGAATTTAGTTTAAGTATACTTTTTCAAAATGTTGTTTGTCACATCTCTCGCTGTAGACAGTGAAGTGATGCCGTGACATATTGACACTACATTACGCGTAAAAGAGCAAAGAACATAAGCTACAGCGTTTGATTCTTCTCTCTGACACAGAATTGCCTCATTCTGAAGCTCGCGTGACAGGTATTAACTGCAGAGAGGTGCTCTCTGTGGTGAATGTTAACTTCTGCGCGGGATTGGAAAGGATGAGGAATGAGGAGTGTTTGTAAATGGTTCTTGCTTCTCGCCCCTATTCTTTGGCTTACACCATTCATATCCGTTACATGCCCCGTTGCCTTTGCATTTTTCATTTACTCTTTCTACCTGTAACCACCCTACCTTCCCCAGACAAGAGTATGGAGAATATGTGACTCCGATTCACGTGGGAGAAAACAACATAAAGTCGGAAACCTAAAGCCTGTTGCTCAAGATTAAAGTTTAAACATTAGACCGCATATTGACTTCAAGGGTAAGAAGGGGAAACTTATGTCAAGAAAGCATGAGGAGCATTTGCCAGCGTTACTTCATAAATACTGATGGGCTGGGTAGCTCAGTCGGTATAACGATTGACTAAGGGCTGGACGGTCCGGGATCGAATAATACTACGCATAAACCCCACACACACATACCAGGGGAATGGACCCTACGCCCGACCTTCCATCACTGGCCCCCCAAAAACAGGCGGCGATAATATTGATCGTGGCCCATCTAGTAGCATATCGTCTCCAGACACAGCGACCCCCCCCTCTCTTAACGACTACATGGACTTCTTGCAACGAGCCCGCTGGAAAGAATAGTACCGAGCACCCAAGACACCCACAGTAGGAAGGTACCTGGATGTGCTATAATTTCCCCCCTCTCCCCAACAGCACCAGATTCGTTTAAAACCAGACTAAAAGGTGTATGGCAACGTACATCTTTGACAATAACACCTTCCATTCCCTCAAGGACTCTCACGGCTGGCGGTGACGTTATGTAGAGTATGCCAGAAAGAGACCAGTAAGGAACATCAGTAAACCTGTTGACACTGTAACGTATAAGTGACAATAAAGGCACCATTTTTACAAAAAAAGGTCCCGGTAGGGACGAGATTTTCCAGACCGGCCCTGGGGCCCACCCAGCCTCCTGTAAAATGTGTACCGGGTCTTTCCCAGGGGTAAAGTGCGGCCGGGGCGTGCTGCTAACCATTCACCCCCTTCTAGTGCCGCGGTCATGAAAGAGTAGAGCTATAACTCTACCCAATTTCTGGGCCACACCGGACCGGTAACTGGATCAATTTACCTTTACTTTTACTTCATAAATATTATATTAGACTAAACTTAAACAAATATGCACTAAATGCCTTAAAGTTTCAAGGTATGTACGTGTAAGAGAACTGGAAAACTAACTCAAAATACAAAATAACTCACCTCGTTTCTGTTAGTTTTCTAAGTATCCTCACGGCAGGTCTGTAAAAGCTGGTTAAAGGTGAATAAAAGACATTACAAAAACAGTTTATTATTTTCAGTAACATAAATTTAAAAATGATTGATAAATAGAGGTAATCATTTTTGAACAAAAATAACAGATAATAATTTTAATAACTTTTTCCGACGGCTTGAAATGTGATATTATTCAGATGGGCGGAATAGCAGGATGCTATCTGCAGTGTTCTTTGTTAATTACTTTGCGAAGAACTGCTTGTGTACGTGGGCTACAATATTGTGCCTATTAATAACAAAGAACTCAATTCAAGCCATCCTACTGCGTTTAATTACGAACGGTTGTAATACTCGCAGTTCTGCCTATATTGATTTTTCGCATATTTTTGGCAGATATTCCAAGTGCTGAGGTACATCTAGAAACTATATCAGTCAGTTCGGAATATTGTCATAAATCTCGAGAATTTAAGCATTTCACAGTAGGTGTCTGTGGTATACCTACTTACTTACTCTTGAGAAGCTAACTGGTTTTCAGATAGTCAAGAAATTCCTCGCATTTCACGGAGCCCGAAGGTTCATTACCGCACTCACAAGCGTCCGCCACCTGTCTCTATCCTGGGCCAGCTCAATCCAGTCCATATACCCACATCCCACCTCCTTGAGACCCATCCTAACGTTATCCACCCATCTACGCCTAGGTCTCCCCAGTGGTTTCTTTCCCTCCGGTTTCCCCAAAAAGAACCTATACGCCCCCTCTCCTCATCCATACGTGCCACGTGCCCAGCCCATCTCATTCTTCTCGATTTTATCAGCCGCACAATATTGGATGAGCAGTACAAATCATTTAGCTCCTCGTTATGCAATCTCCTCCATTCCCCCGTTACCTCGTCCCTCCTAAGGTGTTTGTGGTATAATGCAAGTAAATGTAGTGACGTTAACTGGCAGGAACTGCGGGGAAAGGGCGACAAACATCACGCATGACAGCTCCATCAACTTCGAACAAAAGCTCAATAAAGCGCTCTCGTCCTTAACTTCGGCCTGTCTATCAACCTTTCTTTTACAGCAGTTCATATGAACCAGGGGTTCTGTGACAAATCGTGAAATAAGGACGATAATTTAAATTTTCGCAGTCCGTGGAATTCTCAGTTCGATGCACTCAGTTTATTGCACCAACAAAATTCACAGCACTTTTTATACATAAGTATTAAAGACGTACCTCCGACATGTTTCAATACAAGTGTGCCATCTTCAGGGAGCACAAAATGTTAGTTTGGAAAAACATTTGTCAATGATAAGTTATTAAATTTTATGTTAATTTTACCGTACATTGTGACACATGCATACGCATGGGGTGCTGATAAGTCCTTAACCCGACCAGGAAGGAAAGAAGCTAATCTTTCTCTCAGAATGGCGTGAATTTCCTTCGGGGTCTTGCCTTGCAAGAAAAAACTTTATGACAGCTCGCGTCTCGATATTGTTGAAACCGCGCACGTCCCTGACATGCTTCCGAGTTTGTTTCCTTCCTTATAAGCACCCCGGTAATGTAGACCAACAGAATGCATCTCGGTTAAATTTAATTGTGAAATATCAAATACATTTAACATAGCTGCATTTTGTTGGTCAACATTACATGACAAATTAATACAGGGCTTTTCATAATGTACTCCGGTATTACAAAAATTTGTTATAGGAAAACCGTAGGAGACGTGTTTACGAAGCCTGTACAGATAGTAGGAACAACTCAATTTTTTTCCCCCAGTAAATTGTTTTTTATCTTAGTTCACATTTCTTCCGCTAGGCGATGCGAGTTTATGTTGTGAGAAAATGGCCGCTCCCGGGGAGAAATCTTTTTGTGTGTTGGAATATCACACGAGTAAGTCTGTGGTTACTGTGTAACGTGCATCGTGCAAAGTACGCAAACGACCCGCCTACAGGACCTCACTGACCTAAAGCCACGGATCTTTAAAGCAGTGAAGAATATCGATGCACCCATGTTGAAGCGTTTGTGGAAAGAACTTGAATATCGTATCGATGTGTGCCGTGTCACCCGTGGTACACACATCGAACATCTCTAGTTGTCAAAAAAAAACCCTTTCAGTTTTCCTGTGGCTGTGAACAATTCCATTAAGGTTGGTCCTTTGGTTTTCTTCCTGTAAATGTTTGTATTCACGGAGAATATTATGAAACGCCCTGTATATATGAGGTTCTTCACTCTGTTGCAGCTATGTACTTACTAGAGACCTATTGAAAAATATTCTGAATTTATTTGTTTAACAAATATGTACGTGTAAGCGTTCTACTCAGAACAAAATGACGAAATAGCTCCATGTTTTAGAGCCCTTCTGGGAATCCAAAAGTTTCTCCGCTATTCTCCGCACTTTGCGCTACCTGCAGGTTCATTACCGTGTTGACAAGAGCCGGCAACTTCTCCCTGTACGTAGCCAGATTAATCCAATCCACGTCCCCCAACTTTGTTTTCGAATAACCGTTTCAATAGTACTCTCCTATCAACGCATAGGTCTTCCAAGTTTACTCCTCCTCTCATTTCTCCAAATCAAGACCCTGTATGCACTTGTCCTGTCCCCCATATGTAATTCATTCCGTGCCCATCTCATTGTCCTTGATTTTATCACCCAAATGATATTTTGTACAGACTACAAACATAAATATTGTCTTCATGTAGTCTTCACCACTCCCTTCTTACCTCGTCCCTCTTCGGTCTAAATATTTTTCTCAGCACCCTATTCTCGAACACATTTAACCTACGTTCCTCCATTAAAGAGGAAGACCAAATTTCACACGCATTATAAAAACATGCGAAATTATAATTTTGTTATAATTTGTAATTTAATTGTATTTTTGGCTAGTGAACTGAAAGACAAAATATTTTGGACCCAAAGTTAGCAGATATTCCCTAAACTAATGAGTGGGTATGTGGTCAAAAACACAACTAAATGAAAAAGTTTTTTGACAACTAGAGTTGTGTTTTTGGCCACATACCCACTTATTATTTTAATTACAAACAACGGGGATGACACACTTTTTCTTTGTTTCTTAAAGAATGCAATTTTGGTTTGTTGAGATTGTTCTCGAATATTCCAAAATTTTCGAAATAGAAGTAATGAAATTGTGCAGAACATTTAAAAAATACTCCATTATAGCCAAGTGACTTTACCTATGCATTCAACTTAAGCACTTGTATCTTAGCGGGATTCAAAGCTTTCATTGTGTAAACATCTCTGTTGCAAAATCCGATAATTTTATTGCACTGTAATGAACAATAGGATAGATTTATTTCGGAAGTCTAACCTATTGAGAGTTACTGTCTTCTGCAGGCGACACCATTGTATTGTTTTACTTTCTGTTGAAATTGCAGTCATCTCTCTTCTATGTACAAAACTAAAATAAAAAAAAACTTTTTAAATCTGAATTTAGAATGCCACAGTAATTGGAAACAGCAGGGAATATACCAGTGCTTATGCTCTGAAAGGACTTATACCTTTATGTTTCAGGGTAAGTGAAAACATGAATTACATCTCCTTACATACGTGTTTGTGACACACGAATTTTGTGATTTTAACCCCTTACTTTCCTCTTTTATTCACCAAAATTGCCCTGTCTAATTTACATAGTTTGCCTCTTAATATATATACATATATACACACACACACACACATATATATATATATATATATACATAAAATTTCAAATTATATAAAACTCAGAAAATTTGAATAAGAAAATAAATGAAAGACATTACAACAATTTTTTATCCAACAGATGCACAAATATATAATTCGTGGATACAATTAGAATTATTATAAAATATTTAAAATGTTTAAAATTGCTCCAACACGTTTCGAATCACAAGTGATCCATCATCAGGGAGCTCTATACAGTGTTTGGATAGAATTACAGTAATGGTTCTATCTTCTCCGTTGATATGGACGTAGTCGGTGTTATGTGTACTGCACAGTCTAGAGTGCCTCTCTAGACTGTGCAGTACACATTCAGTGCCTCTCTAGACTGTGCAGTACAGCACGCACCACGGGCAAATTTGCTGCCATAACACCGACTACGCCCATGTAAACGGACACGATAGAACCATTACTGTAATCGTAAGGTTCGTCATCCACGTTGTGTTTATAATTCAACTAGATTGGAGTTATATACTTGTCTAACACAACTATATGATGGTAGAGATATGTATGTAATTTATTACATAAAGAACAACTACATGTTTCGGCCCTTTTCATTGGCCATCTTCAGTTTGATAAATGAAAAACTTAGTAAGCAGCTATACTAGACCTGTGTGGGTTGTATACAGTGGTGAGGTAAGAGGTGAAGTGGGTACGAGATCTCGCGTGTGTTGTGTAGGATGGGTGGTGTGGGTACAGGGGTTCTGCTCTTGTATGCTATGTCTAGGTTAATATAGTTGGATCTATGGTATCATGTTTGTAGAGATTGTATGTACATGTACACTTAGCTTATAAATATACAGTGTGCAACTTTATATAAGTGTAGTATCTATAGTTATAGTAGGTTCACTGATCTAAGACTAAACACAATATATTTCCTATAGTTATAGTGGGTTCATTGATCTAATCACTTTGTTATTACATTTATTATTATAATACATCAAGTTCGGTTTCCATAATTTGTCAGTTCAGTATCTGAAGTGAAACTATTATAGGATGGAATAAAAGTGAGGTGGGCGAGGAACGTAAATTAGCAAATAGTAGTGTGGAAAAACAACCTATTCGTACAAGCAAATTAAATTAAATTAAGGTAATGTTGAAGTGTTAGGTTTAGATGTTTCTCTTCTGGTGTCGTTGAGTCGTGCGTGTTCTAGTTGAAATGTTCAAAGAATAGTGATGAATTTCGAGGATGGCAGATAAGACGATCCTTAGAAGCCCAGCTTTGTGTTTAGTATGTGTTAGCTGTTTACACGGCGCATGTTAGTTTAGGTCATTCATATTGTGGATTTGCCTGTGGAAGATATAGGGTGATATTTTTAGTGATTGTGTCCACATTACCGTTATCATAGAGAACATGTATAAAATGGCTGATTTTATGTGGTATACTTACAGTTTTGAGGGTCGGATGGTCATTGTGTTGTGTGGTGTGTTGATTAATAGCGTTGGCTGGGTCGTCTCCCTGGATTACCGAAAGCTGGGTGTGTGGATGCCGGTGCAGGTGGGATTTTAATGGCTCGTTTCATGCACTATCTTGTTTGATGATGTCACATATTCACTTTATACGTGCTTCGTATGTGTGTATCGCTGAATAGTCACGTTGTGTGTAAGTCGGTGATTCTGAGCTGGTGCTGAGTGTTCTCAATCTCCGTGTTCGTTTTATTAAGCCTGTGGCCACTAGGGTGGAAGTCTGCTGTTATGTTTCGTGTAAGTGGCCTTGCTCTTTTGTTAGGTGCTTGGGAATGTCTATGGTCGAGGCGAGGGGTGTTGGGCAGTTGTATGGTTTAATGGTCGGTCGGTCGATCTTTATGAGGGTGTCAAAAATGGCATTGGGATGTATCGTCTGTGGGTCATTGAGATGATTGTTTTTAACGGATTCAGTATGGATATGGGATTTCTCTATTGTGTTTAGATGTGCTCCTTTTTTGTGGCAGTTTACTATTTCCATGACCTTGTTCATGGGACCAAATGAATGAGCTTCTTTTATAAGATGTTGTGCAAAATTGGAGGTAGTGCTGTGGTTGCGCCATGCTGTCATTTGTTCTTTGTAGCGGGTGGAGAACTGTTTCCTGTTTGTCCGATATATGTTTTGTGGCAGTCAGTGCAAGTTAGTTTGTATACACCTGATGGGGAGTATATGTCATGTTCTCGGCCTTTGTGTGTAAGTAGTTTGGCTAACGTGTGTGTGGTACGGAATGTAAACCTGAGGTCCGTTCTTTTAAAGATATTTGTGATGTATGAAGTTTCTTTACCGATACGTGTGAAGCTGGCCCATTTTTTGTGGTGTGGGTAGTTATATGTTTGTCCGGGTTGGGGGTTTGGGGTTTGTGCGGTTTTTATTGGGAAGGAGTTATTGTGTAGGATGTTATGCATTATGTTTAGTTCTTGTTGATATTCTCTATGTTATAGGTTGTAGGTGTCGAACTTGTTGTAGAGGTATCTGACAGTAGCATATTTGTTTTGCATAGGGTGGTTGGAGGTGAACGGTATGATGGTGTCTGTAAATGTGGGTTTTCTGAATATGGCGGTTCTGAAGCCTGTGGGTGTTCTGCATATTGATAGGTCTAGGTAGTTTAGTGTGCAGTCGTCTTCTGTTTCTGCCGTGAATCGAAGATTGAGATGTAGGGAATTGAAGTCATTTATGATCTCCTGTATGTCAGAGTGGTTAGGGTCGAATATTATGAAAACCGAACTTGATGTGTTATAATAGTAAATACAATAACAAAGTGATTAGATCAATGAACCCACTATAACTATAGGAACTATATTGTCTTAGATCAATGAATCTAATATAACTATAGATACTACATTTATATAAAGTTGCACACTGTATATTTATAAGCTAAGTGTACATGTACATATAATATCTACAAACATGATACCATAGATCCAACTATATTAAACTAGACATAGCATACAATAGCAGAACCCATGTACCCACACCACCCATCCTAAACAACACACGCGAGATCTCGTACCCACTTCACCTCTTACCTCCCCATTGTATACAACCCACACAAGTCGAGTATAGCCGCTTATTAAGTTTTTTCATTTATCAACCTGAAGATGGCCAATGAAAAGGGTCGAAACATGTTGTTGTTCTTTATGTAATAAATTACATACATATCTCTACCATCATATAGTTGTGTTAGACAAGTATATACACTCCAATATAGTCCTTTACTGTAATTTTAGCCTGTATAGACCTCCCTAATGATGGATCCCTTGTGATCCGAAATATGTTGGAGCAATTTTAAATATTTAAAATATTTTATAATAATTCTAATTGTATCTACGAAGTATATATTTGTGCATCTGTTGGATAATAAAGTGTTTTGTTATTTATGCACGGTAAAAACCTGAAGATAAATGAAAGAGAATTGTGAGCCTCTCTTAATGACTGAAGTCACTCGTTAACCGTCTGGTCAGTACGACCCTCACCCTCCTCCTATTTAAGAGAGTAGGCATATGTTCGTATTTGTTATTTATAAAGGCTAATCATATAATAATTCTTAAGGCTGAAATTTTTCATTATATAATTTTTCCAAAATACTCGTAAAATATTAGTTACATTTTTTACATGATTCACTGAATTACAAAGTATGTTCCAAACTTTTTCTAAAAAGTAAAAAATATTTTTTTATATTACTTAGCTGGACATCTTGGTTTCCTGGCTTCATGTTATTCCATAATGTTACTCGTGTAATTTCTTCTTTAATGGAACCATGTAATCGCAAATCGTAAGCTGTTACCCTCTCAAATACTGTTGTGTTTCTAATTATGATTACATGACCTTTCATATAGTTATATTAGGCTACCATGTTTAGGGTTCTCGAAATAAAATGTACACACATCCTAAACGTAATTTTCGGATAGGAACTTTTAAGAATTAAAGACGTCGATTTGTTGATGGTTCAATAGTTTGTATTGCCCGATATTTTATAACTATCTTTATTATTATAAACTTCATGTTTAACTACATTTTATTGCAAAATTTTCATAAATCTTAGTTTAGACATGTTATTTTTGTGCGTAACGAGAAGTTTAAACACACAAAGAACAGTGGTTGCAATTGGTAGCAAAGATAGGGACGAAAACAAATATTCTGAATGAAGTCATCATGATGTGCTTGTAATTCAAGTAACGTTACACAGTATACGTCAGCACAATCTTATTTATTCTTAAGCAAGGCTACATGTTTCGACTAAAATTTAGTCATCTTCAGGACCTTACAACATTTTCCGTTACCAGATGCTTTGCCCACTTTGGGATCCCATAGTGTTTACAATTGTGGAATACATCTAGTTAGAACTTTCTAAAAAGTTCTTGATTTTGTTTATAAAGTGTGTTATTTACAGAAATATGTCTAAACATTATTTAAAATTTCTTCCTTAACAGTGCGTTGATGATCACCGTGTATTAAACTGTAAGTTCCGTTGTCGTATTGTGGCTGATGTTCGGGTACGTCTATTTTTCCTATTTGATAAGGATAGTTGTTTTTTTTAACCGGTATCGCTCTGTGGATTGTTGCACGGTATTGTCGGGTAAAGTTTTCCTGCAGTTTTTTGTTGTTGTGACGTATTTCGTTGTTTTGTCCGTAGTTTTTTTTATTCCTTGTGGTCGGACTTGTTCTACAACGTGGATGTGTGTACCTTCTCCTGGATGTTGACACTGTTCGATATTTTGTTCTATACTGTTTTTGTCCACCGTGTTGTGATCATGTAGCCTTGCTTAAGAATAAAAAAGTTTGTGCTGACTTATACTGTGTAACGTTTATCGAAAACAAATCAACTAACAAATATATAAAGGCTTACTTTAATTTGATATATCCTCCCTGCTAATTTTTTTCACTTTTTCTAGTTTCACCTCTTGACCACTAATCATATTTCATAAGTTAAATGAATTTATCCATCTGCATGTCATAATGGTATATGAAGTAATGCAGGTAAGGCTCCACGCTTTCTTAAACTCATCACTATATTGAGGTGAGTGGTCGCGCTGACGCCTCTAGAGCCTTACCCCAAGAAAGAAGCCTCCATTAGTGACTGAATAGGAGACTCTGTGGGTAACAGTCGGTCAAGTTACTACGCAGAAATATATCTTGCTCCTCCCCTGAATCGAACCACGATGTCTTTGTCATTTATCTCATAACCTGGTTACTATACTTACTAAATTAAACATTCCTAAATACAAAAAAATCAACTTTAAGCTTTTGTGTGTAAAATATGTAACCTTTTATATCCTAATTTTTTTCAATAAACACTTGCTGCTAAAATATATCAGCATCTCTATGTATCTGTTAAAGGAAACAAGTTATACAATTTTAGAATACATATATTTAAGAGTAGTAATGTTATTTAATCCAGGTTTATAGAGGCATTTGGCGTAATTTCAACTACAAACTTTTCCAAACAACTGCCAAGAGCTACAGCATTGCGCCACTCCAGATATTGTGCTTTAAAATTTGTTTATCCAAAGAATAAAATTAAAGTAACTTTATGTTCTTATACAATATTAAATGAAATTTTCTGAATAATAATAGACACAGGCCGACATGGCAGTTTTTCTTAACATGCTCCAAAAGATAGTGAATTATATTATGCCTTTTATGAATCATTGAAGAACATGGCGCCTGCAGTACTTAAGTTGATGCATACTGAAGTATATTGACCATAATTCGTGTTTTTTTTCATCTCCCTTTTTTAAAACTTTCTGAAGTACTTCAAGACATCCGAAGCCACGTTAGATACGGAGATGCAAGGCTACAAGTCCAATGACTATCATATCTTAAACTTAAGAAGCCTGTTGCTGACAATAAAATTATCTCCTTCGCTTATCGTCTCCTAGCAATTTAATTTCACGAACCAAGGCACGTGACATGTACTTTGTACAATTCTATGCCTATGGATATGTCAAAAGTCTATGCGTATATAACAAAGATCTTAGCTATTAAAATTCCATATTTCTTATTACTACCGGCGAGCTGATAAGTCCTCAGCTCGACCAGGAAGGAAACAAGCTCGGAAGCAAGTTAGGGACGCGCGCGATTTCAACAACATAGAGACGCGAGCTGTCAAGTTTTTCCCCCTGCAAGACAAGGCGCCGAAGGAAATTCACGCCATTCTGACAGATATATTAGCTTGTTTCCTTCCTGGTCAGTAAGTTTTATTTCGTGCCTCTACATGTTTCGAGCAAATGTGCTCATCATCAGGAGGACAAAATTGCATTACACAGCCTCTGGTATCATCACACCTACAGGTGGCCGTCTCGTGCACCATCCTCCTATCTAAATAACTCGGAAACCTATATCTACATGAGGGGGCGGCGGTGGCACAGTGGTTAAGGTTCTGTGCTACATTCGGAAGGTCGCTGGTTCGATCCCAGCTGGTGTCATTGGAATTTTTCATTCACATAAGATCCTTCCGATCGCACTATGACCCTGGGGTCGACTCAGCCTCTAACAGAAATGAGTACCAGGAGCATTTCCTGGGGGTATAGGCGGCCGGTACGTAAGGCTGACAACCTTACCACCATCCAGTGCAGTTGTCATGAAATCTGGGAACCTTAACTCCCTGGAACCCTCTGGGCCACTCCAGGCCTATAACGGGACTGCTTTGCCTTTACCTATATCTATATGATATTTTCTTGCAAAATTATCTGAATAATTGGCACGTTTGTTCTGCCTTTCTGAATTTCACAACTCATAATTCTGCAAGTATATTTGGACAGTCGGTCTCATCACTTCCCATGGCACAATCTCCACACCAGTCCGTCACTCTACGGAGGTAAAGTTCCACTTTTTTTTAAACTTTGCCTCAGTCATTTGTCATATTCCTTGTACGAAAATTTTAACCCTTGAGTAGAGCGCACTGTAATATTGAATAAGAAGACCTGGTCTAACAATTTATTTCCACATTGAACAATACAAGACCGTCCTTATCCTGGGAATTACATGGGGTTGACTGGTAGTTAGTTACCGAAGTTTCCGGACAAACTTTCAGTCCAATTTTCAAGAGTCAAGCTGTTAAATAAGAATGCCAGGAGCAGTTCAGTGTGTAATTGCACACGGTGTTGATTATTTCTTAGAATGGACCGATAGGTTGTCCATAAACGTCGGTAAATAACTACGAATTAATGCTACGCAACAAAACAGAAGACCTCATTATCATGACGGCGGAAGCCTTGGTCTATCCTTCAGACTCTTACCTAGGCACTTACAAGGATGGTGCATCCCAGTGACTGTGATCTTGGGATTCTAAACGATCACCCTCCGTAATTTTGTTGTCTCGACGCGCACAGTCTGGTAGGTGATTCTCTTTCGGGAAACGGGTGTGGTTCACCGAATCACATACAGTTTTAATTCTTTCTTTTATACTTTTTGTTCTATTTAGTCAATTTATTCTTGATCTAAAATAATGGAGCACTACATCCAGTAAAACAACTAGATCATTTCTAAGAAACCGACATAGTCACTTTTCTGTACTCCCACTTACACTACTCTCTTACGCGACTGACTTCGTTACTGGACTGCTAGCTTCCGTTATCAGCTCCTAAAGTTTTCTCATTTAAATCTCTCCCCTCCTACCTATCACCAACTGTCCTGAATATAAGCTAACAGATTAACTTACAACACATGCCATGAACATTCCGTAACTGACGTCAGAAGTCCTAATTAACACCTATAATAAAAATGATCGGCTGGTGACTATCGAATAGTGAAAAGAGCAGACACATACAGAATTAAAACATTTATAGTTGAAAGGAAGATCCGTAAAGCAGAAACAGTATGTTACGAAAACCTCTTTGGCATTCGTTCGTCTCTGTCTTTCCCTCAACTTTGTTTCTTCCACTTCAACACTGCCTCAGACGTGATATAATAAAATAGAACCTCTCTACCCTACTTTCCTTTCCGTTGGAGTAGAGGAGAAACTAAATTTACTATCTACTCTTGTTGAGAGAATTTCAATAGAATATTCCATGGCTCCTTCTACAGCTCTAGAAGGAAGTTGAATATATTTAAAACTTTACTCTACTTGTAACATTCCCGTTTTCCTGCTGCCTGTGTTGGCTTAGAACTTGCAGGCTACATCTCTAGCGTTTCGACAAAAACCAAATAGTGTGTTTTATTCTTTTCAAGTTAAGTTTTTCTAATTTAAACCGTATTTGTATACTTCCGATAATCATTGACAATGTTCAGCCGCTAACAGGAGTACATTAATATTTCGAAATTTAGGGGCTCATTGCTTGCCCTTTATTCTTGTTTTAACTTGCCAAGAGCCAGAAGAGCTTAATAAATGTGTTGAATGGGCAGTGGAATGGACATCCATGAAATCGAGAACCCAAACAACACCTTGTATTGTGGAAAGAAAATAATATCCATCTTCAAGTAAAATCCAGGTTCCAATGCAAGGAAACCTTCCTTACAACTCCATGCTACACTGCTTTACTAAGCACAGAAACAAACTTGGTGTTAACTGTTATATTTATTACGATGTATATTAAAATTAATTTCCAGTTGAAAATAAGTGGTTTCAAAATTTTCCGTGAATCTTTTTACTTCTAATAATTACAAAGGAGTGAAATTATTTAAGCTATTTTTCCTTCAAAATACTTACTTTTTGCAACTATTCACTTCTACCAGCCAATGTAAAGTTGTGCGAAATAATCCTGGGAGCCATTTCTTGAAAGCCTTTTCAGCTCTTCCGTCGCATTCTTAATGATGTCAGTAGCATCACTAAAGGGCCGTCCTTTCAATGCTGATTTCAGTCGAGAGAATTGGTAAAATTTAACTGGAGCCAGGTCAGGAGAGTGTAAGGGATCCTCCATTGTTTTCAAATTTTCAAATCCTTGAACAAACCCGACTAGCGTGCTGGAGCATTGTGAAGGAGAAAACAACTGTAGTTCTTCATTTTCGGGAATTTTTCTTCTGACCACATGCCTAAGCTGACGAGCCAACTTATGAGATTTTCCTCACAAAAAATTCCTGCAAATTAAACTAGCGAGTTCCGGAAACTTGTTGGTGATGTGATGTAAAACCTTTAATGCTGTTGCCTAATATTCAAATATCAGTATAGCCTTTTGTCATCCTTTTAGCTTTTTACCATTTGTGTATACAACCTCACAACATTTAGTCTCTCTTCTTTTTATGTCCAGCAAGTTTTCACTCTGAAATTAGTTACAGTGTCTCTTTCCTTTTTTTTTTTTAATAACCGCACTGTCAAAAAAGGTAATCACTTTCTGGAGCAGTCACAAACACCTAACACGAACAGTGGGATAGACTGTAACCTACTTCAGTGACATCGAAGCGCTCCTTTTGCTTCGTGTTTTCCAAAAAATATTTTAGATACATTTCTCATCTCTGACATTGGCGCTACGTTATCTTCCTATCAACTGCCTCTTGGTTGAAACAAATTTGATGAAATTTTATGAACAGTGCAATTTGTGAAGCTCCCCATTATTTATTTTCCTCAAGGCTCATGCTGCTTCTTCCTCTTAGGTTCGAATACGTCCCTCAGTACCGTGTTCTATTCCCCCCCCCCCCCCCCCCCCCCCCCCCCCCCCCCCCCCCCAACAAGGGACGAACCTCCCCCCCCCAAAAAAACCACCCCCCATTTCCCCCCCCCTTTTTTTTTTTTTTTTTAAAAAAAATATATAGAGGAGAACACCCCCA
>Ga0123352_10003425_pt1 | contig 22901 bp, 23 predicted proteins | sample TergutLab28metaG_FD_89700 | JGI IMG/M metagenome (GOLD analysis project Ga0123352, IMG submission 89700) | Labiotermes labralis P1 segment gut microbial communities from Petit-Saut dam, French Guiana - Lab288 P1 | ecosystem: Host-associated > Arthropoda: Insects > Digestive system > Gut ...
ACAACTACGATAGGATTAAGCTAAAGTTAGGAGGATTGAGTCCTGTAGACTACCGAGCTTATTATCTAAAAGCTGCTTAAATGGTATTCTGTTTCTGTTCAATAAATGGGGTACACTTCAAATCGCTGTGGCGGCCTCTAAACCTCTATATCTAATAATACCAACATAGCACTTACTTTACAAGAATAGCAGGTCAGCGGATAGGATTCGACTGTGAATGAGGTAGATTTCGCGTAAGATCTATACTAGCTTCTCTCACTTCCTTGCCCACCTTATCCAGTGAGTTAACATCCTTGTCTTTCTCATACTTTTGATATACTGCCTGGGTAAAAACGCTTACTCGACCAGTCAATTGGCTTTTAGGAATGTGCTTATCCAATATTGAATAAGCTGTATCTATGTCCTCTATTTGCAAGTGCTGCATTAAGGTTGCTGCATCTTCAAAATCTTTTCCCTCTGGGCGGGCAGCAGCGAGTTTCATCGCCAGTAAACTTTCTGCATCTACTGACTTAACTGTTAGCGCAGTAAACTCAAATATAATCTGCTGGGACATACTTGGTTCTACATATGCTTTCACACTGTCATTTAGCCAGGTCTCTGACAGACCATTTTCTTTAGCAATTCCTTCTGATATCACAGAAATTTGATTACGTGGCTCAAAGATTGCATCTACATCTTGTGTTGCGTCTCTGGTATTAAAAACCAAAGTCATTGAGGCTCCTCCAGTAAGCAGAATCTCTCCTACTTCCCCGCTTGCCTCAAGGCGCTCACTTATCTCCTGCAGATACCTAATGATATCTTCTTTTTTCAGTAGGTCAGAGATGCTTACTCCTTACACTCTTGAGCATACTCCTGCACCATACATAAGATTTCGCATAGCGAACTCTGGCGCGGTAGTTTCTTTCATAAATTCTCTAAAATCTTCACTGTCTAGCTGGTAGGGATACATTGGATGGTCGAGAAAGTATTTATCACTCATAACCCACGGAGGAGCAGATATACCTTCTCTATTTGCAAGAAAATGCACTGCTGAAGCTAATAGGGCATACTCTTCTGGGGTTACATGTTCTGACACAGGAGGCTCTTCTGCAAGAAAAGCCTCCTTGTCTTTAGTGTCTTTGAAGTCATCCAAAAACTGACAGTAGCGCAAAGTGAAATCGCCTCTTTCCACTTTTGTCACGACATCACTAAGTGTCATTCCTTTTCTCATAGTCTCTGCCTCCTTTCTTAATGTTATTTTACTTCACTATTATAGCAAAGATAGTAGTGGGCATCAAGTAAAACCGCAGGTCAGAAGGCTGACTTGCTTAATATGGACTATCTTCATAATCTTCATTATTCTCAGAAGCAACATCGTCATCTTCTATGGTATTAGTAGCTTGCTCTGCTTCCTCTGCAGCCTCGATAGCAATAAGAGGATAACCTAGTAAAGCAGCTATTTCTTTTTTAGTTTTTTCTGGATGTATCTTTTGAAGATTGCTAAACAGCGTCACCGCACGGCTATTGACGCTTGCTGTTGCAGCAGAAGAATAATAAAGAATCTCTTGCATGTGAAACTGCAGAGCGTTAATCCAGTGACCGCCCTGCTTAAAGGCCATAAGCTCACCGTTGACTTCAATTTTTACAGCTGACTTTGCTTCATGCGGAGTAAGAACTGTAATTAATCTACCAATGCGCTGCCTAGCAACAGCAACATCACCCTCCAATAAAATTGGATTACCCTCTATATCTTGCCCAACTGTTGCGCTGAAGTCTGCTCTAGGGGCCGGCCCTTCATTAGTCCCTGCCTCTTCATTAGCGTCATGCCAGAAGACTACAGCAACAAGTCCGTGTTTTTCTAGATCATTGAATTGTTCTGGCCTTAGATCTATCTTTGTGGCCAGCGGAACTCCCGCCTTTAAGTCTTTCATAAATGGTTCTGTTTTTGATATACGATCTAGGATGTTCACATGCCTATATCTGCCATCTTCCATATATACTGCAATGCGCATTGTTAATGCACCTCCGTTGTTTTATATGAGGGGCTTTGAGCTTCACCTATAGGTCGTGAGCTCTCCCCTTTAAAGTCTGAGGGTGTTCTTGTGCAAGCATTTCAGAGGCTTCCTTTGCCTCTGTGCCGACACTGGCAAGTGAGGCTCCCTCTTGCACCTCACTAGTGATTTCTTGGTTATCTCGCTCACTACGATGCTTCTCATAGCCTTCAATTTGTTCAGAGACTCCTACATAGAGTTCTTTTGATGTAACAATAACAGTATCTGAGCCTACCTTTTCCCAGTTAGGATCTAAGGCAGTGCCCATGTTTTTATAATTATCTTTAGTAAGCGTAACCATCCAAGGTTTTGATGTATCTGGTACCCATCTTCCGCCGACTTTTTCAGAAGCGAATTCACTAAGTACGATGGTGTGCTGATAAGGCACAGCCTGCCCAGCTGGATTTACTTGACGCTGGGAAACAACAAAGCTGAAGCCAGAAACATCTTTTCCAGGAACGTGAGTATGCGGGGCTAAGGTAACGACTGCTAGTTTAGCTCCAGCCTTTGAGGTGAACTTACGCACACTGAAATCATCAATACCAGATCCTATGCGAACTGGAAGCTTTAATAAAAGCCCGTTACTTTTTGATTCCGTTGCGTCTTTCTTTGTCACCTAAATAACCCCTATTTATAAACACGCTTATTGACTTAGTTACGATGTTCTACATTACCTTAAATTAGCTTACAAAACAAAATTGAACTACGGAGCCTCCTGACAAGCAGGAAGCCCCGTAGCATACAAGGAGAACTTATTTTGCTGGTTGTGCTGGCTCAGGAGCGTCTGCATTATCAGCTAGTGCTGTAGCCGCCTCTTTTGCTTCAGCTCCTACTGCTTCAAGAGATCCTGCACCCTGTTCTTTTTGAGCTGCCCTCTCTGCTGCCATTTTTGCAGCATAGTTTTCACGAGAGTCTTTAAGAGCAGTGGCAAGTGGGAAGGGCTTTAGATTAATATCATTCTCACCTTCTTTAAATAGCTTCACTGGTTGGTCTGCAGGAAGTCCCACAGGCACAGCCTCGCCATTTGCAATAGCTTCTTGCATCTTACCCCTCTTGTCCATAAAGACATCAATGGAGCGACCAGTCAGATCAATACCATTTGATGATGTTCCTGGAGGAATATTTGCAATTGCCTTGTCATAAGTTAGACCTGCCTCATTTGGCTTAGTCTCATACGGATGTACAAAGCCTGGTGGGAATTTCATATTAACCCATTGTGTTATTTGCGCGTCCGTACCTACATTTTCTGTTTTCTCGTTACTCATATCTAACACTTCCTTTCTGTTTGGTGCTGCTTTTGCAGCATCTTTATCTATAGAAGCATTTTGCTTCTTGGCACCTTTTTGAATATCTTTTGCCTCTGTGTCTCTCCGAACTAACTCTTCAAAATAATTGTCTACACCTACAGGATCAAGCTCTTTGAGCTTGAGCATATCAAAGGCAACCACTGGATACTCTTTAGAGCCTGAATAGCCAACTCTAGACCTCACAACCCCTAGATCGTTATCTAGGATAAAGCCAAGCAATCCTCTATTCTTATCAAAAATATCAACATAAGCTTCATGCGGCTGAGCTAAAGACTCTCCTAGGTTTACCGTTAAATCTGTAAATGGAAAAGCCTCAAAGCAGCCCTGCTTATCTTTTTTGAACAGTCCGATATAAAGACTGTCTGTTGCGTAATAAGCTGCAACTCTTACGGCAATCTCAACTGATTCCCCCACTGGCAAACCTTTTCGGTGTTCCTGGTAAAACTTGAGCGTCTTTACCTCTTGAGTGCTCATAGCACCTGATCTCCCTTAGCAGGAACAGACTGAACAGAGTCACTAGCAAGTTCTTGGGAAGCTTGTTTGGCTTCTGCCCCCACTTCGGCAAGAGATCCTGCACCTTGTTCTTTAACAAGGTCCTTTGCAGATGCTTCTCTTTTCGCTTGCATCTCTTCTCGGTTATAGATCTCTTTGCCGCGGTAGCTAATGCTCACAACATCACTTTCACTGTAATCTGCCTGGCGGCTATAAAGGTTATAAAACTTTGTACGATCTTTAGCTGTAAGACCATAGCTCGAATAATAGTTACTGTTCTTACACTCCAAATAACCTGCCTCTGTAGTGAAGGTAAAGCTTTTACCATCTTTGTCAATGTTGACTTTAACTGACTTTGCACCACTCGCCTCAACTGCTTCTGCAATATCACGGCGCTTGTGGAAAGGATGACCTGGGTCGTTGATGATCTCTTTAAACTTTCCTCTGGCAAGCTCTTCTTTCGCAAGGCCTGTAGCCATTTGGTCATGAATAGAATAAAAAGAAGAGTGATTATCTGGAAACTCGAAAAAGTGATCTACTTTAGTTGCTATAGTCTTCTCTGGCGCAACTAAATAATCAAATATTTCTGTCTGATCAAAGTCGGTTTCATAGCTTGGATAATATACAATATCTTCAGAAGTCTCACCTTTAAAAAATGCTTCTTCAGCCCATCTGTCCGCACGTAGATCCATAGTATCCAGTTCACGCTCAGGTATTGCTCCTTGAACCAAAGAAGGATTCTTGTGTATATGTTCAGAAATACTATCTATAACTTTTATAGTAAGCTCTTTTTCTAGAGCTTTAAAGCTGTTCTTTTCAAGATCAGAAGAGTCTATGCCAAACAAATTACTTATCGAGTAATCTGTATCATAAAGTTTATCTGTGGTTTTGCTATAAAAGCCTTGGTATTCCATGTTGTCTCCGACTTTCGGAGGTGAAAAGTTACCATCTTTATCTCCATATTTATCTAAAGAATAAAAAGCTACAATATCATCTGTCATATTGACTTTGCTGATAGTAGCAATCCTGTTTAAATGTAGATAAGGGCTTTGCGCTGGAAAGTCCATCGTGCTATTGCCCTCTGCTTGCAGAAAGCTCTTAAAATCTTTAAGTTTACTCATGGAACTATCTCTCCTTTTTCTCCTCTAGGGGAAACGGATTCGCTTATAAGAGCCTTAGACGCTTCTTTAGCCTCTTTCCCTATTGCCACAAGAGACATGTCATCACGGTCTGTAATGTTGCTTTTTTCGCACAGCAGATCTTCAACCTTCTGCGCAAGGCTTTTAAGTAGGTCATTTTTAACCCAACCCATCATGTAAAATGCTGGATAATCTTGATGATTTTTCATTTCGCAAGATTGATAAGCCCATTCTCTTTCAGCCTCTAAAAAATTCAAGACAGGGGGAGGGACAAGAGGAACATCGTTTTGGCCTAAGCCCTCTATCGCATCAAAGGTTTCTCTCCACTCTTCGCCCCAAGTCTCCTCAGCGTCATCATAGCGAGCCTTTAAAGAAGTAATATTAGTATTAGTTAGGAGCTCTAGGATGGACTGGTAGCGCTTAACTTCAAACTGAGGAGCATTGCTATATACCTCACTCCACTCCTTTGCGTGATCGCTATGGTAAATGAAATCAGCAACTGTTCTTAGGGTTTTCAGATCACACATGTATGCACTCATAACTCTGGACCTCCTTTGGGTGGAGTACTTAACTCATCACTGGAAAGTGCATCGCTTGCCTCTTTCGCTTCCCTACCCACCGATTCAAGAGATGATGATGGTTCTGAAGAGATACTCTTTAGTGAGCCATCCTCTAGAGCACGAGAAAGACTTATTGTTGTATAGGTTTCAGGTGAGAAAGGGCTTGTAGCAACACCTTTATATATTTTGTGCATTATGATTGTTGTTGAATCCAGCTTTCTTGGATCATAATCAAACCTAGCTACTTCAAGTTCACCGTGCTCTTCAGAATTAAACCTGTCTCCAATGCTAATAGTGCGATCTTTCCATAAGGTTATGTGGTCGATTGTTGCATGAGGATTATCTCGATGTCCCATATAATCAAATACTTCACCGCGGTCAATCCCATAAACACGGCTTATTACCTTGTTCAAAAAGTGATCATTATCCTGTGGTAAACGTAATTCCACACGCATCCAAGATGGCATTGCAAGATTACCTTCATAAATCTTCCAACAAGGTTGTCCATCATCATTTACTGCCTTAACAATAAACACGAGCTTGTCACGTTTTTCTTTATCCCCCATTCCAAAGCTGTATCCATGGTCTGCCTCCCAGCCAGGGACTAGTTGAGAAAATTCAGGGTTATCTTTAACTGCCTTATGAATTGAGTCAAGGCGGCTATAAGAAGGATACTCTCCTTCAATCATCTTGTTCAGTAAATACTTGGATTGAGCATCTGTGATCTCATGACCACTGCCAGAGAGATAGCTTTGTATGTTTCGAGGAGTCCAAATATCATAATAATTGTCAGGAGAATATTCTTCCATTCCTACTCTGTCTTTCAGATCGCGATACTCTTCAACTTCACCCATGATCTCTCTGGCATCAGTATAAATATCGCTTACAGACCCCATCAGGTCTTTTCTTTCCTCAGAAGAGAGCTCTGCAAGAGTTAGGTTATTAAGAGCAGACTCAAGGGCTGTTATTTGATTGAGTAAGCTTTTGTCTTTTTCCATACTATCCTCCACAATCTCTATTTATTAAATAAATAATAACTAAAAAGGTTCCAGTGTAAATAGGTTTGTTGCTATCTTGTAACTTTAAGCTCCTATGATTTGTTATTAATGCGCACGAGAGAACTCAAGGCGACACTATTGCGAGTCTCTCCTGCTACTACTGCCTTGACTTGGTTCCAGTTCCGAAGAGCAAAGGCATCTTCATGATCTGGATGAAGTCCTCCTGCGTCAGCTGGTCGTATGCCTGACTTGTTGTGCTTGAAAAGAGAGGGCTGATACTCCCAAGTAAGGTCATCCAAGATTACAACACGCATTCCTGTCTCTATCTGGTGGAATATAAAGTTCCCCACAGGACAATCTAGTGGGCTTGGTTTACTGAGCATGAGTTCTAGTAAGTACACTAGACCGTCCATTGAGTAATCACTCTTTGGAAACCAGTCTCTAAGTAATGCTATGAGTGCTGTATAAAGCAGCCTTTCACTGTTTACCCAAAAGAAATCGGGTACCAGTGCTTCTCCAACAAGGCAATCTACAAAAGCGAGAATATCCGCATTTGTTTCTATGTGTGTTAAGCTCCCTGTATTCATGGCCGTGTCAAACTTGATTCTGTCAATTACCTGGTCAATACCGTTTATATTTTCTTCAGGTAAGTAAACAGGGGTTATGGTAGGCGTGGCAATCATCTTATGTACACTCCTAATTGAATTTAAAGTTTATCTTGCCTGTTGCCTTATCTAAGGTCAGATAAGCATCAAACTTCTTGTTAGATTTTTTTGAGGTAAAGCCTTTTACTTTCTTGTCGGTAGCGCCCTCTGTGAGTAACTGCTTTACAGCAGCTGCAGGGATTGTTTTCGAAGCAACCTTTTTAAACATCATGAACCCGCAGCCTTCTGTACGTTGCCACTTGTCGTCTTCACCTTTTTCAAACTTATTTGATGAGCAAGAATATGATTTAGCTCCAGCAAGCAGTGCTTCATCACAGTTTGGACACTTCCCTATTACAGGTCTTTCTGCAGAGCTTAAAGACTTCCCTACAAAGGCTGTATCTCTAAGTTCGGTAAAGGTCTCCACAACACTTTCTTGCACAGCATTAGCACTAATCTTGTTTTCTGCAATGTCTTGCTGTAGTAACCACCAATGAGCTGTCGTGTCAGCTTCTCTAGCCTGGCTAGGTAAGACGCTATAAAAGTCACGGCCTTTCTGTGTTGATACTAACCGCTTACCTTTGTTTTCAATAAGTCCACGCTCTTTGAGCTTTTCAATAATGCTGTCGCGGGTCGCAGAAGTGCCAATAGATCCGCTCTCCCCCTTCTTGTCAGCGTCTTTTTGCTTAAGGACTTCTCTAATCTTAGGATCACTTACATACTTAGCTATTCTTGTCATATCAAGAAGAAGAGTTCCGTCAGTATAAGGCTTAGGCGGTGAAGTTTCTTTAGCTTCGATCTCAGTATCTACGACTTTGCCCTTATAATCTCCTGCGGAGGCAAACCAAAGGTTTTCATCTGTTTCTTTTGCAATACGCTCATCTTCAGTAGGTACTTGCACAAGATTTCCATCAGACCCAGCAAGTGCAGACCAACCAACTGCCTTAATCCTTTTTACAACATGTGAAAACTCATGCCCGTCCGCACCGAAGCTTGACGTAGATACATCAAAGACCTGATGACCCATAAATTGCATGGAATAACGCTCAACAATAGCCTTATACACGCAGAGCTCATCATTGGTCATCTTAGCTATATCAAACTTCATTTCTTGCGGAATAATTCCGTGATGAGCGGTGACATTCTTGTCGTTGAAGGCTTTTGACTTAAAGTTAAAATCAAGGGACCAAACTTGCGGATCAATACCAAGATTGTTAAGTGCTACTTTTAATACATTAGGCGCTTGCTGATAGTGTTCTTCCTTTAGATACTGACTATCAGTACGGTTATAAGTAATAGCCTTATATTTATCACGTAGATCTTGAGTGATCTTAAGCGTTTTGTCAGTAGCAAAGCCATGCTTTTTGTTCATTTCTGCTTGAAGAGTGGTCAAAGAATACGGCAGTGGTGGTGCCTTTTTCTCTTCTGTGACTTTACTTGTTATTGCTACTTGCTTCCCATCGACTGCTTTTGCAATATCTTCCAAGATTGACTTATCAAAGATGCGCTTCTCGCCCTCTTCTAAGAGATTTTTGCTAGGTCTAAAGGTAAAGGGCAGCCTATTGCGATTATCTACATCAGTAAGTGCTATTAATTCAAAGAAGTGCCTTACTTCGTGATTAGCTATGGACTCGTCACGCCTTACCACAAGCCCTAGAGTGGGAGTTTGAACTCTCCCCACTGATACGTTACTTCTTAGCTTTGCGCAGGCTAGACGAGTCCAGCTAAAGCCAAAGGCTGCGTCTGCCATACTTCTAGCATATGCTGCTTGCCCCATACCAACGTACTTTTCGTTGTTTTCTAGCTTCTCAAAGGCTTTTCTGATGTTGGCTTCAATATTGTCATTAACTAGGACGCGTTGTACTTGTCCTGTGTAATTGAAATGGTTGAGAATGCTGTCTACAATCCACTGTCCTTCATCATCTGGGTCTCCTGCATTGATCACTAAGCTAGCCTCTTTAAGATGCTGCTTGATAGTATCAAGCTTCTTTGAAGCTCCTCTTGAGGGCACTAGTGGCCAGTCAGAGACTGATATAGGCAAATCTCCAAGCTTGAAGTCCCTAGTCCACTCCCATTCAGGCTTAATCTTTTCAGGAGCCTTAAGTTCTAGGAGGTGTCCTGAAGCAGCTACTACGGTGTAGCCATTGCCAGATATGGGAAGAGGGGTTGTTTCTGATACTGTCTTACCTGTAACAGCTCTTGCAATATCTCTACCAAGCATTGCTTTTTCTGCAATTATTAGTTTAGTCATGCTGAACTCCCCCCACACTTACTGGAAAGCTCAAGAAGTTGCTGCGTATAAGCCTGGGATGTGCGAATTATTCGCTGCTGAACTTCAGGAGGGCTCTTCTTGAAGCGAGTATAATTCTTTAGTGCGAAATCCTGGCATGGAAGCAATCCACCAATAGCAGCTGGTCTAATGCGGCTAAAATTGTGTATAAATGTAGTATCTACATAAAGACCTAACTCAGGGTTATATTTGCAGCCATCTTTGAGCTGGTCGAAAATAAGACTAAGGAAAAAGTGTTGACTTTCAATATCTAAAGAGGGCGCTTCCTCATTGTCTAAAAAACTACCTGGACTAACTAGTCTGTTTATGTTTTTAACATTAAAATCGGACGCAGGAAACCAATTAAGCAAAAGAGATAAAAGTGCGGCATGGAAGTATTCTCCCGCTAAGGTGTTCTTTGCTTCTTTAATAGTTTTTGACATGCAGGTTGTGAAGATCCCAGAAAGAAACCATGTATCTTCATCTGACACTTTCTCTTTTGCATCAAGAAGTGCAAATATTTCAACGATATCTTTGTTGCTGATTGGCCATTGTTTGTTTACATGCGATTTTACTATCTCAATAACATCTCTATTTGAAATATCTTTAGTCGCCTGTAGTGTCGCGTTTAAGTTTTTATTTTGGAACTCTTCTGTAGCCACTAGTTTAGTCATCTTCATCATCCTTTTCCTTGCTCTTAGGCTCACTTACTGCTTTTCTGCAGTATTCAAAGATCAGAACAGAACTTCCAAGGCCTAAGAGGATGCCCATTAAAAAGTCAGTACCGAAGTTTAGAGCAAAGCCCAAGACTAGGATTGCTGCAAATATGATTCCCATGGCAGGCACCATAAGTGTTTGCCATTTTTTGAATATTGATTTGTAGTTATAATCGTTTTTCATGCCTTGTCCTCCTGTGCATTTTCAAACTCAGTCATCGTCTTAAAGATGGTTCTGAAAATCCAAAGAGCTAAAAAGATTGCAGCTCCTATAACGAGAGCTGGCGTAGCAGACTCTCCAATAGTGAGACTATTCAGCCCAAGAAGTGGAAGTCCTGCTGTTGAGAGCTTAAATACTGAGAAAACGACTATTGTTATTGTTGCTACCTGCTTTATAAGCTGAGCACTTGATAGTGTCTCTGCTTTTTGCATACAGGTAAGTACTGGATCTCTTCTTGCGCTGCGTTTTCTTGATTTTCTATTCATGGTTGTTATCCTCCAAATCATAATTTCTTAATACAGATAAGGTGGGAAGCACAAAGTAGAAGCCGTTGGGTAGCCAGACAATATAGTTTCCTGGAAAAGCTACTAAGCACTTTTCTATAAGTGACGAAGACTTCTTGAACTCATAAGCAATACGAATCTTGCCACAAGGGTCTACGTCTATACGACTATTTTTTACAAAAAGTGCTACCGTAGCTGTATCTGCTCCGTCCCACTTAACAAAAGGAATTTGCAAGAATCCGTCAGAGTATATGCCCTGCTTTGCAAGACCCTTTGAATTTAGTTCGTGACAGGTGGAAGCACTTTCTGTCACCTCATCTGTTTTTGATAATAATTTTCTAAACATTTCTTTAATGCTCCATTTGTAAATTTACCTACTAGCTACTGTATGTAACTGTGGATCTAGTGCTTGTTGACCTTGAGTGAGTTCAGCACTTGCCTCTTTTACTTCAGTAGCAATGTCAAATAAAGACAGCTGCTCAGCTGTACCTATAACAGTATTATTGAGTGCTTTGCCATAGAATCTCTCTAGCGGAGCTGTTACACTCTCCCCTTCGATTCTGAAAAGTGTTTCTACTTGACCACTGTCAAGAGTGATCAGCCATATAGGTGAGCTGTCTGTGTGACTAAATGCAGGGATGATAGTTCCGCTTTGCATACTGTCTTTGTATCCTGTGGCGTTTACTTTAAAACTAGAATCACCGCTAATATCTATTTGAGGAGTAAGCTCTTTATCTTTAGCAGACATTGGAGTTTTGCTTGGCAGCTCATAAGCTTCAATGACCTCAAGTCCGTGCATCTTGGCAAGTAGTGCCATAATCGCTGTTCCTTTGCCACCTGGAAAGACAATACAGATGTCTCCGGCCTTAGCCATTTCCTCATTTCGCAAATATCCCGCTCTCTTGCCGAATGTCTTCCAGTCTGCTGGGTAGGTTTCTAGGGGTATGTCTTTAGCCTGTGCATAATCTGCAGCAAGCTTGTCAGCTCCCTTAGCACCACCTTGGATAATAACTGGGTTTTCGATGCCTTCTAGAAGCTGATCAAGTCTTTTAAACACATAGTCTCGGTTATTGAAACTTCTACCACCGCATACGACTATTTTTGTTGATTCGCTCATCCTTAGCCTCCTAGAATATCTTTAGCCCATGAACCAGACTTAGCAAGTCCAAAGATAAGAACTAAGCACATAGCTACAATTGCAAGTACTGAAATCTCCCCTCGCCCTAGTGGTGAAGTAGCCCCATCGACTCCAGGAACGGCCACAGATCCAAATGCCACAGCAGCATTAACTAGTAGCGGGAAGAGCTGAAGCATCATTACAAGTATTGTTGTGGCTAAACAAAGCGAGGCAAAGTTTTTCAAGAATCCCACGCCAAAACTTTTGGTCTCTTCAAAACCAAGAAGAGCGAAGGGGATTGGTGCGAATGCCATCATTATATAGATTTGTAATGCTCTTGCCCATGTTATGACCAGAGCAAGAACAAATGCTGCTCCTGCAGCTATAAAGGCTATAAGTAGCACTAACAAGAAGGGTATAAGATTTACTATTCCTGTAACTCCAGTAAGCGTATCTGTTAAGGCTGCAGGATCAAAAGTTCCCCCTGGAACAGTCATAGCAACTGTTATGTTGTGTGCTACATCAAATATAGCAAGGCAAATATCCCAAGACCTATCAATAAGCCAGGTAAATATTGTGAAAAACACTGCAAGAAATGCAACTTCTTTAACAACTGGCATTTGTGCACTTGCGTCTGCTCTTTGAGATATTTTTATTAGTTGCACCATCATTACCAAAACAAGAATTGAGTGTGCAACAGGTATTACTAGCTCTCTATTTACCCCGCGCATGAAATCAGCTACCGAAGCACCACCGCCGCCTGGAAGCATTGAGGCGAGTGAGCCACCAATAATGGTGTTAGCAGAGATGAACTGTAGATATCTTACAAAACCGTTCATGAGTCCTTCAGCTGCAGGTATAAAAAACAAAAGTTCAAGAATATTTTCAAAAAATTGCTCTGGATTAAGAACATCAGAAAGCCAATTAGCATAGGCGCTAACTGGAAAGAGCAAGCTGACTAACACTGATATTGCCAAAACGCTCACAATCATCATTGCTGTCCTTCTACTAAAGATAGCAGTTATTATTTTCTTCAAACATTTTTTCACTTACCTCACCTCCAGTCTTGATTCTTCTATGTGGTAAACAAGCTCAACTATGGTTGATCTTCGGTCATTTAGGAAAAAGCTTGTAGACCTTGTTCCGTCTACGAAATTGATTTCAACAAAACCTGACCATTCTGCGAGTGTAGCTGTGGGGTGGTAAAGCGATACTCGCTCTTCAAATGCGGAATAGATATAGGTCATAGGATCTATTTGTTGCACCACCATAGCTCCTTCACCTTCTGGAAGCATTGTGGTCTCTTCTGAAGTAAGCTCTTCTGCTGGAACAAAAACAAGCTCTGTTGTTTCAGCACTAAATAGATCTAATCCAGATTCAAAACCCACAATCTCAAAATCAAGATTGGGTGACATGCGCTCAAAAATAGTATTTTCTCCAAAAACTGGAGAGAACAAAGTCCATTCGCTGCCACCATACTCATCAATGCTTGGAAGATAACTAAGCAACATGACACCTGTAGTATCTTCTGTCTCAATAACTGCGATAAAGCTTTCCGCTCCTGCCCCCATTCCATCTGTTGGAGAGGTCGCACTTCTTGCTGATATTGCAAAGGGAATTAAGCTACTAGAGCCACCAAGTTGAAGCGAATAACTAAAATCATTGAAGCTAAGCACTGTGTCACTGTCTTTATCTATCCACCAATTTGACTGCAAGAAAACTTGCAAGTCCATTATTTCTTCAGTGTAGCGGTCATGTAGTTCTTGCAGTCTAGGAGACAGATCAGAGATCGCAATAGTCGCTTCTTGGCTACTATCTTGCCCTTCATATTCCTCCTCATAAGCCGTACCATTCTGACCATCATCTTGAATATTTAGTGCTGCAACCTGCCATATAGACCAAGCTATAAAAACAGTTGCAAGCAGTGCCATTACTACTAATATCCACTTATTTTCTTTTAGTACTTGTATAAGTTCTTTCATATTTTTTTCCTTACCTCCTTAACCAAGGCAAAGGGTCTACTGTGTTTCCATTTGCTATTATGTGGAAATGAAGGTGCGGGCCAGTTGAAGCGCCCGTTGATCCCACGCGTCCAATATGCTGACCTGCAGCTACTAATTGACCTTCGCGCACATCAATAGAAGACAGATGAGCGTAGCGTGTTATAACACCATTTCCGTGGTTGATTTCAATGCGGTGGCCATATCCGCCACCTGTTCTGGTCATGCTAACTATTCCTGGGGCTGCGGCAACCACTGAGGCACCATGAATTCCAGCACCTGCAATATCAATACCGCAATGGAACGTAGATCCAATGCCCCCGGGGGAGGGTCTTGGACCAAAAGGTGAAGAAATGCGGTAAAAACCAGGTACTGGCCAAGTCATTTCTCCCATAACAGCTGCACCGTCACCAGCAACAAGTATTGAAAATATTCTCGAAGCTTCTGTGTACTGGTCATCTCTGTTAGCAGTTGCACTGTGTCTCAAGAAGCGAACACCAAAATATGTAGTAGCAGCGTTTAGATCATCAATAGCCAGAAAACCCTCAAGAGAGCCTGTTAGCCACTGATCGTTTGTGTAAGCTACAGCAGGACCTTGCCTTGTCATTTCCGCTAAAAGAAACTCTAGCTGCTTATTTAGATTTACCCAAGATCCATTACGGTTGTTTCTGCTCCTGCTTGCATTCAGAGCCTCTCTATTGCCATCAAAGTCTGTGAAGTTATAGAGTTGCTGTCTTCTGCCAGGATAAAAAGACCACTGTGCGATACCTCTCCCCTGCCCAGCACTTGAAAACTCTGCAGATCCTGCATCAAAAAGCTCTGCAAGAGTTGGATCATATTTACTCTCTGCATACAAATTCCCCATAATGGCTGCAGTATGTAGTGGGCCAAAATCATTGTCTAGCAAAAACTGCGCTATGATGGCTTCATTGCCTTCAAGACCCTCAATATCAGGTACTGTATCACTAGATGCTGCAAGTGTTATAAGCATGACAACAAAAATGACGGCTATTAGCACTAAGAGAATCTTAATGGCAGCAACAGCACCACCAGCGGCCGCTGCACCACCTCCTGCTTTCCCTGCCTTAGCACCTCCTGCTACAGCCTTGCTGCTTTTCAAGGCTTTAACACCTTTTGCAGGAGCAAGCTTCTTGCCACCTTTGGCAATCGAGCGCGAAACTCTCTGGTTTCTGTTTGTTTGCTCGGCTCTCCGAATAGCTTGTGCACTTTTTTGTTGAGTGTGCTTTTTTTCTGTGAGCTGACCCAATCCGCTATTTTGTGACCCTTTTTCCGCTACTTTCTTTTTAACTTGCTTATAGGCTCTCCTGGCTGACATGGACCCTTCTGTAATCTTGCTAAATCCGTCAAACTCCTCTGAATCAAGATTACGTGCAAAAGTGCCAACTAGGCCTTCCCCTGAAGGCAATCCTTTGCCTGAAGCATTGCTTTTTACAACATCTCCAGCCTTAGCACCTCCAGAAGCAGCACCTGCGTAAGTTTTAGACTTTAGAGCATCTGTTGCCCCACCAGAGGTGCCTGTAGAGCTGGGCACCTCTTTGTGAGAAGAGCCCTTTACAGAAGAAAGGCCGTCTTCTTTATTGCGGGCAACAGCAGACCCGCCCTTAGACGTGCTAGTACCTGTCTTAGAGCTTTTCTTGCCTGTATCATACAGATCCTTTTTAAGCACCTCATCAGACCTGTGAGCCCTGCCTACAATGCCTGAATTGACCGCATCAGAACGCTCAGTACCCACTAAGGCACTTCCAGCATCCTTGCGATCAGCGCTTGAGCTAACAAGGTCTGAGTGCTTTGAAGAAGTACTCCTATTGTTTATAATCCCAGTCATACTTGATGCCCTCTACTTTGCCTGTGCCTTGGCGGTAGCCTTAGCAAGCCTTTCTGCACGAATTTTTTCTGCAGCTTCAGTCGGATTAGTAGAAAAGAGCTTGTACAAGTCATTGTCTTCTGGGAAGTTTCCTCGTATAGGAATCCTTGCATCTCCAAACAGTAGTAAACCATCTCCAGGCTCAGCAGAATCATCAATAGATTCTTCTTCTTGTGCAGACAAGTTTCTAAAGTCGACCCATCTTTGACGGTCTACAGGAGACTGCTTAAAGAGCATTAAGAAATCAGCAGCAAGCACGATAGTCTCTGCCTTCTCATTTCTAAGAAGTGCTACAGAGTTTTGAGTAATGCCTGTAAGTATTAGTCCAAACTTACGTCCTTCTGCTGCAAATCTGCTGAAGTATTCAAGTACCGTTGGATATTTGAATAGAGACTGTATTTCTTCTACATAAAGCCATGTACGCTTACCCTTTGCAAAGTTTGCATACATCCGATTGCGGATTGCTTCACAGATGTTAATGAGCGCAAACACAAGGTTTGCTTCTTGAATCTCTTTGAGATTGAAGTCTGTTATACGATTCCACTCAACATTAGAATAGTTATTAAAGTAAGACATAACTCCTGTAGCAAAGCGTTCATACTTTGTAGCAATCATCTTTGCTTCTGGATCGTCTTGCTTCTTAAGTACATTATAGAAGTCTTCAAGAAGTGGTGGCTTCCCTGCTCTGCAGTCATTTTTATTCTTGCACTTACACTTCTTCTTGCACTTCTTATTTCGCTCTTCAGCTTCTCTAAAGACAATCTCTACACAACGTGTGATGATTGATTGATCAACTTCTGAAAGCATAATTCCGGCCTGCTCTGCTGACGCTGCAGCTTGTGCAAGCATTGCGTCAATCTTAAAAGCAAGTTGCTTCTCAAAGCTTCCACCGTCTGCTTCAACCATGTCAAATGGATTGAGATAAGTTTCAGAGTCAATAGCTAAATCTACAACAGATCCGCCATAACGCTTAGCAATGTCAGTGTACTCTCCTGCACGGTCGATGATATAAATCTCATCTTCTGGGTGCTGAACCACTGTTTGTGTAATCTCAGACTTCACAAACATTGACTTACCGCTTCCAGGCTTTCCGCAAATGAAGCCCATAGGACTTGCTAGACGTTCTCGTCTGTTTCCTATAACAAGGTTTCCACTGTATTTGTTTTGACCGTAGTATATTCCTCCTGGTTGGTTTAGATCTTGCGTTGCAAAAGGAATAAAAATAGCGGTCTGTGCGGTAGTGAACATACGCGAGATATCGAGATGATTGTGACCTAGTGGCAAAATAGAATTAAGAGCTTCTCTTTGTTGGTAAGCCAACACATCAATTTCAACTGAGTTTTGGCGTGCCTTATCCATGATCTGTAAGACCTGCTCGTCAAGCTTCTCTTTTGACTCTGCATAAGTATAGATAAGACCTGTAAAAATAAATAACCTTTGATTCTTATTTTGCAGGTGATCCATGAGGTCTTCTGTTTCCTCTTTTGACCTCTTGAGCTCATGAGGCATAATTGAGAAGTCGTACCCCTTGTTTACTGCTGCTCTTTGTTCTTGAATCACTTCCATATCAATAAAAGAACTTGTTTGACGCACCAGCTTAATGGCTTCTGCCTTATCCATTGGTTGTGCAAAGCAAGAAACATTAAGAGCAATAGGCAAGTCTACAATGTCAGATAAAACTCTATCTCCGAGTTCCGCACCAAAATCGCGCATTACTAAGACTTGTCCCCACATGCCATCAGTCATAAAGCAGTCTGTATGACCAAAAGGCTTAAAGTCAAGATTGAGAGGAGCAATGTAGTCTTTAGTAGTCATGCCTAAACGAGGCGACACATCACGGTCAAAGTCAAAGTAGAAAGGTTTTCCTGGTCTTATTTGACTTTGGAGAGCTTTCAACCTCTCCTCGCCAGAAAGAGTTTTTGTAGGAGATTTGATTCCTGTTAAAATCCTTGAACTTTCACTCTCGATTCTTTTCAGTGCAGGAACAGCAGCATCTGCTGAAGGTGCCGCAGTAGAGAAGGTCAATAGGCGATACCTATTGATGTTGCTATCCCCTTCTTTCATCTTAGTGTTTAAGACGCTATTAAGAAGCTTCGAGTCTTCCTTTACCTTACCAGACTTTCCTTCAAGACTAAAAAACTCTCTTGAACCTATCTCATCTTGTCTGAGAGGCACATTAATAACATTCATCTGCAATAATGTAGATGGGCCTAGCTGATCATAGAGGCGACAAAGGCTTGCGAATATACCCTTTTTTGTTTCATCTCTAACGGAGTGATAGCTAGTATCAGCAAAAGCTATCGAAGATGAGTATAGGCCCGTCTCTATTTCACAAATTCCATCTCTATACATTGCGTTATAGCCAATGTAATCCACAATATTACGAGCGCTCTTTCTTGCTAAGCGCTGTTCTGTAGTTCTTTCACTAAGTAACTTGTCACGGTCCTGCAGTTGTTTCTTTACTGATTTGGTTGCTGTTTTTATTTTTTTAGATTGATCTCTCAGCTGAGCTTTGTGCTCCTTTTTTTGTGCCTTCTTTTCAGACTTACTGAGCTTATCTCCACTGGGATTTCCTGCAACTGTAGCGACTACTCCAGTTATAGCTCCTATATCGAGTCCGTCAATAGATCCGTTTTCAACATAGGGCAAGGCCTCACGACCAGTGTCAACAATTCCATCAACACAGAAGTCCTCTTCATTATTAGCACTCTGCAACTCGTCCATTTCTTGGACTGTAGTTTTCGATTCCTTTGACTTTTGCGAAGTTTTTGTATGAGTCATTGTATGCCCCCCTTTCAATATTTTTCATATACCCTGATGATCTGGGTGTTGGAATGTACTTCATTTGTCCTGATGAGAGATTGTGACGCAGCCAAAGCGCTACAAACTTTTCAGGGTCCATCTTGTGAGGCTGCCAAAAACCAGCAGCCCAAAAAGGGATGGCGACAATCCAGATCATCCAAATGTTGTCTGCAATAGATATTCCAAGCACGAAAAAACAATATGCAGATAGAAGTAACACTCCACCAATAGCACCAGCTATAGCAATCAATGTGCGCACAGTGAGTTTTCCAACAAACTTTGGCTTGTATTCGCCAATATCTTTATGCACAGCTACAGATAACATATGTATTTAACTCCCTTCTTTATAGGCTTTGAAAATAAACTCCAGCAGCTACTACAAAGCCGCCAGCGACAATCGTGCATATTGCGGGGATCGCTCTACCGCCTATAGTTGTGCCGTTTTCGCTGAAATACATTCCCAGCTTTATAGCAGCAATTAGAGATACTGCAGATCCAAGCAATATGATTACAGGTGATAAAAGGCTCAGTAAGCTATACATAAGCCATGTTCACCTCCTTGCATTTAAAATGTAGTAGGCAGACTATTGAAATAAAGTGCAGCGGCTACAATAATTCCTCCACCAACCATCATGGCGATGGCTCCTGCAAGCTGCCCACCTCCACCTTGAATTCCGTCCTTAATCGTTAGTCCCAAATTCACGGCTCCAAATACGATCATTACGCCGCCGAGCATTCCAACGGCGATTGAAAGCATGTTCATAATATTTGCTAGCATTTTCTTATCTCCTTTTCTAAAAAGTTCGTATAGCAGTTTCAAGTTTTGTTAAGTGATATCTTTTTCTGTCTTACTTAAATTCAAGTTCCCATTTGACCTCCTTTTAAAGTTCTGTTTCCCTATGTAAATATATTTATAGGTTTGGTTCTTGTGATGGCATTTGCCTGTCGGTGTCCTCTGTAAGGTCAGCGCTAGCTTGTCTAGCTTCTTTTGCAGCTGCATCAAGTGATGGTGGTGCATCTTTGATGCTGGGATGCTCTACATCCTTGTAGGCTGGGATATAGGGATGTGCACTGTGGTCTTTAAACACATTCACCTTCCTAGCTTCACTGTTATAGCTGTAAGTTTCAGGAGTCCAGAAATGCTCGTTATATTTATTAGCTAGTTCTGGAGAGAGTGAATGAAAGCTCCCATCGTTTTGACCATCAGGGCCTTCTAGACCAACAACCAAGAAGTCTCCTGATAAGATGTCGTAAACATCTCCTGTGCTCATACCAGGAGCTGCCATGCCTTTCTCTAGATAGAGAGCACGGTTGAAAGGCAAGCCTTCTAGCTTCCCCTCCTCATTGCAGACAATTCCCACTCGATCCTCGAAGGGATACACAACCTCAATACGTCCGTCGACTTCATTTTGCAAAGACTTAAGAGAATCTTCTATTGTGATTAGTTCTGGAGTCTTGCCAGGAGATACCTTAAGAACTGAGATTGTATCTACCTCTTTGACATCATTTATGTTTTTTGTAAAGTTCTTTTCGGCTATGGAGTTTTTTATAAACTTTCTGCAAGTATCTTCGTCACCTTCAAAAATGCTGTCCAGTTCACCTTCGGAGTAAACTTCAAAGACGCATTCAGCTGCTATCTGGTAAGCGCTTCTATTGCTTTCATCAATATCGGAAATACTTTCATATCCAAAGCTGTGTAAGATTGACTGAAGCTCGCTGTCTGGATCTCCGTTTTCAAGATAGTCCCACATGTTAATGAGGGCACTATGTACCTCGTATTTACCCTCAGTAGGTGTAGCTGTTATCTGAATGAGTTGATATGACATCTCGTCTTCACTTGCCGTGCGCACCCACTGCTCACTACCATCGTCAGCAAGAAACCATCCATGCTCATTTTCTGGGGTTGATAGAGGCTCTTTGGTTGCGAGATTCCAAAGAGGAGCATCCGTGAATCTTGTAAACTTTCGTGCTACTTCAGCAGCACCCTGGCCAAAAGGTTCGCCTCCTAGTTCTACGAAACCAAAACTGTCAACAAAAAGCACAGTAGGATCATGCTTTTCATCGTACTTAAGTAAAATCACATCACTCATAGACATAGAACGGGAAGTTTGTCCTGCTGGACGATCAGGGGTATTGTGTTTTACAAAAAGCACTTCTGCAATGGCTGTAGGCTCTGAGTTTGGACCCATGTACGCAAAACTATCTTCAACAACTTTTTTGTAGTCTTCAAATTGAATCTTATCTTTGGCCTCTTCAAAAGATCTAAAGGCATAATCTGTATCACGAATATTCTCTATCTGCCATATTTGATAAGTGCTTGGTTTCATTACTTAATCCCCACTTTCTCTTTACGCAGTCTTTCTACTCTTTCCCCTTCAATCCTTGCTATTTCTGCATACTCGGCAATATCAGGCTCTGCAAGCTCTTGTTGCCTTGCTTGATCTTTAAGCCTTTGCTTATTTATTTCATCTCTGCGCTGTTCAGCTTCTAACCTTTTTTCAGCTTCTTCTTCTGAGCATCGCTTGTTCCAGTAATCCTTGAACTTGCTCCACTTCTGCTCTTCTTGCTTCATGAGCTTGAAGTTAGGATGGTCGTGTGTCGGGATCTTGTCGTCCATGAAAGGATTAGCACCTGCAATAAGAAGCACAGACTTCAGCCTTGACATCTTTGCAATCTCTGCAGCATCAATTAGATCTCTGCCTTGTATTTGAGTGCTCTTTGAGCTTGATCCCTGCATACCTGCTTGTGTTGAATAGGTAAATTGCTGAATAGTCTCTTTACCAATCATTTCAGCCAGTTCTTTGTTTGTGTCAGTTGATTTACCACCAAGAAAGAGTAGTGAGTCACAACAATCAATGATTGTCTTAGCATCATCTTCATATCTGCTCTCAAGCTGAGAGATTGATTGCAAGATAATGTCTAGACCGGCCCCGCGGGATCTGATTACTGCCGCAGTTCTCTCGACTCCTGGCAGATAGAAGTTTGCAAATTCGTCAAAGACGAACTGGGTATGGCGCGGCATTCTGCCACCATATTTTATGAGTGCATTACGACATAAGATATCAATTGATTGCCACATCATAATGGCGAAAAGAAAGTTAAAGGTATCATCAGTATCTGAAAGGATTGCAAAGATAACTGATTTTTGATCTTCAGTTCCCAGTTTGTCTAATTCCATTTCATCATACTTTAAGAGCTCTCGTACTTCAGATATTGCAAGTGGTGCTACACGTACTGCACAACTGATCAAGATACTTTTCAGCGTCTTGCCAGCAGCCTTCTTAAAGTCTTTATAATATTTCAGCGCAAAAGCGTCTTCATGACCTGAATCTAATCCGCCTAGGTCAGCTGGTCGTATGCCTGATTTGTTATGCTTAAATGTGGTGTTTACCCACCTCGCCTTAGTCTTTGGCGGCATAAATTGCACACCACCTCGCTCTATTGCTGATAAACCCTGTAAAGCAGCTGGCATCTGTGCTGGCTCTGCTTGCTCGTTTAGATATTTACGCCCAGTTTCCAACTGATCGAATATGAGGTCTAGCGGAGACTTAAAGGCTTCGTTTTCTTCTTGGGCACTCGCCATATCTAGAAGAGCAATAAGTCCGCTAAGCGAATAATCACTTTCTGGGAACCAGTCTCTAAGCAGTGCTATGAGTGCTGTATAAAGTAGCCTTTCACTGTTTTCCCAAAAATCATCTCCGCCACTTTTCTCGTCGTTAGACGTATTTTTAATGAGACAATTAACAAAAGACAGAATGTCTGCATCTGTCTTTACGTACTTTAGAGGGTTATAGTGTAGAGATTGAGAAAAATCAATAGTGTTGAAGGACTTTACTTTATAGCCCTGTGAGGCCATAAAGCCGCCCATTTCATCAAGTAAGGTACCTTTAGGATCGGTTACAAAATAATCTCCGTAGCACTGAAGTAAGTTAGGAGTTACATAACCATAGGTCTTGCCGCTGCCAGAACCACCGATGATTAAATTATTCCAATTTCTTCCGTATTCTAACTTTCTTTTAATGGGCTCTTTTACTTCTAGTACACCAAATAACTTTGTCGGAGGTCTTTGAAGTGCCATAGCAAAGTTTGCGGTGAAGAGAATGTTATTGAATTCATTTTTCCAATTTTTAAAGTACAAGCCCTCTCTTATGGTGCCCCACCTAGCACTACCGCCTGAATCTCCTGCGCGGTCTTCACTTCCTACAATTGCATACTTTGTAACTATTACTATTACGATGAGGAAGGCAACCATGGCAAATACAAGTGCTATGGGATCAGTGCTTATGTAAAAAGGATTAGATACTAGATCTGGAAGTAAATTATCAAACGCAAGATTGGCGCGGTCTCCCAAGGGTCTGTGGCCTTGGTTTAAGAGCGCACCATATCGGTTAGCTATGTAGGCAAGTATTAAACCTACTATGCTACCTACAAGTAGAGC
>Ga0123352_10003426_pt1 | contig 22900 bp, 12 predicted proteins | sample TergutLab28metaG_FD_89700 | JGI IMG/M metagenome (GOLD analysis project Ga0123352, IMG submission 89700) | Labiotermes labralis P1 segment gut microbial communities from Petit-Saut dam, French Guiana - Lab288 P1 | ecosystem: Host-associated > Arthropoda: Insects > Digestive system > Gut ...
AGGGTGGTGGTGGGGGGGGGGGGGGGGAGGCACACACGCGCAAGTGCATACATAGAAGACTACTAAGCTCAAAGTCTATTAACTGCATATCAACTTTCATAAACACCCAAACACAATGACTAATAACAGGAAGTACTGCAGAATATAAATTGCCATAAACAGCTTGTCACCAGGCCACACAATACTGCCTCTGAGGTTTTAACTAAACAGGATAAATGATAACAAACCCAGCATTCCCAACACCTCACAGCATGTATGTACGAATGGACAGGCAGCAGGCCAATAACCAAAGCAATGAGGTGCACAAAATCTGCTTGGGTGGTGAAAGCAATGCAGACCTTGGTTCTGTGACAGGACAAAAGATACAAACTGTATTTTAACAGCTGTAAAGTTAAATTTAGAAATGACTAAGTCGAAACATTCTGGACCATGAAACAAGGACCACAGCAGTATGGTAACTGCACCACCTTCAACAGTTGTAACTTTGACAGATGTTGTGCACAGCATGGGAATAACGACTGTCACGAAAAGCGAGAATTTAAAACTTCGCAGGCAGACGAACGGGACGCACTTACGCATAAGCAGCATTTGGCCCTCGTAATAAGGTAAGTAGATGTGTTGGGCGTGCGTGGGTTTCCCATAAACACCAGTAGAATCCAACAGTTCAGGGTCACCTTCAATAAGACCAGCCCGACCATCAGTACATTCCAAGCGTTAGCTGTTGTTTGATATGGCATATTATTGCACAGCATGATAATGTTTAGAGCAGTGGTATGAGTTCCTCTTAAATAATGAGCAGAGAAATGTATTTATGCAATGCAGTCAATGAGGAAAAATCTATGTTTCCTCTGGTATCACTTTAAAATAAGATTAAAATCTCATGAAATCATCCTTCAACACAGGCATTTCAGTACATGCATGCACACAGCTGGATATACAAACATTTAAACAAAACATTAGTAGAACTGTACTATGAGTAGGGATCCCATTTTTGACTGTTTTACCAGGGTGGTTCCCATTTTATGGGCCTTACAGAGTTCTGTCCCAGTGTTCCACAAAGTTCAGTTTAGGATGCCAAATTATTTGGGATTTTCAAGGTCATAAAAATACAACATTTCTGACAATGTTTATGAACATTTTGATTTTTTCACAGTGGGAGAAAATATCTGTAGGAGTAGCAGAGCCATAAAACAGCCATTAACAAAAAAGGAACACAAGAAGGAGAGAAGAATGTGTAGATTAGTGATTGCGAAGTATGGACACAAGACTACCAAGGATGTAGATGGATAAGTAAAGAAAAATCAATAAGTAAACTAAGTGTCTGAGTTTGAGTAGTATTCCTCTTATTACTGTTTATTTTTGGTATCTATCTCATAATTTTTATCTGAGTTAGCCTGCTGTATTAATATAAATAAATTACTCTTTTTTTTTATATGACAGATTGAAATATCTTTCTTTCCCACCCCCACCTCCTAAATGTTATTAGGTGTCCTGATTGTTAGTGTTTTAAAAATGGGATCCCTTACTATGTGTCATCATTCATACAGGACAATTTTACTGTGCTTAAGATCATGTTCAGGCATGAATATTCCACTACTTGACAACTGTGTCAACAGTTCCAAGCAACTGTCATAACTCCTTCTAATATAGGGAATATTCTTAACACAGAGCTTTACTTGCATTATTTTCCACATGAAACAGAATAAAATTAATCTGGAACTGCAAATTTGCTGATCGTATTCTTTCTTGTTGATGTTTTCAATGTCTCAGATAATAGAGCACAGATGATAAGACAACTGGGAATGTAGATTTGGCAGGAAGCATATGTGGCCTAACGGACTTTACTATCCCAGCATTTGCTGCATTGACTAAAGCAAACTATAAAAATTAGTGGACAAACCTGATGCCCTGGCCACTATCTGAACTGGGCACCTCCACAAATGCCGATTTGTTTAGATATTTGTTAGCATCCCACAGACTAGCTTTTTGTAAGATCTGAGAGTTTCATGGCAGTGACTATGAATATCACTTCTTCTAGGACGTGATGCCAAGTAATCTGGTAGAAAATTTATTGATTTATTAGAAGAATATTCTCCCTTCATCTTCAGGGCAGAATAATATATATCTGAACATTCTACACTGATGGGGCAGTATATTCATCCCACATATCAGTTAAGTTTTACCACATTGCATGGCATCACATCCAAGAACATATGGTATCATTAAATCTGTGTCTTCATCAATACATGTACATGATCACCAAATAAATGAACGTGCATATAAAATGCACAAAAATTTCCAAAAATTTAGTAAAACTCTCCAAATTCTAGGTACAAGAAGTGTGACATGAAGCAATTTCCATACTGCAGACCCACAAATTTGGAGTACACTGTGAATGTTACAGTTACCTGAACCTTCCTGCTTGGTGCATGTGAGATGATATGAATAAGTATATGAAAGGACAAATATTACAGTAATTATGCTGAAAATATTAGGCAACACCACAAAAATAATTACTTGCCCAGGAAACCAGTTATCTGGAATTTGTGCTACCCTGGTACATGTTATTCCCCTCTATGCACTATGTGCCAAGCCTACTTTAACTTCTTTATTGAATCTATCATGCTCTGATTCTAGAAAACAATGTCAGATAATAATACCCAACCTCACGGCTGAATTCATCGATGGAATTTAGAATGTGGGCAGTATCTGAACGTCCCAGTGGCGTACCAAGGGGGGGGAGGGGTTTGGGGTGTTCAACCCCCCCCTCCCCCGAAATTCCGAACGCCCTCCAAACTCGTGCCAAACTCAACCTGACTGTGAAAACTATTAAAAATTGCTGAATTTAGGATGCCAACACTCCAAGATATTCAAAAAAAAAACAGTAAAATTCTAAAACTACCTAAGTTCGCAATAGTTTTACATTAGCAATGACAAATAAATTGTTTGTCATCATAAATAGTCTTAAAGTACCAAAAATTAAGAAACTTTTATTATATGCAATGAAATTTCTTGTACCAAATTACAGCTACCTCCAGAACCCTTGACTAGGGGGTAGGGGGCTACGGCCTCCAGATCCCCGTTCTCTGTCCTCTGTCCTCAACTGAATTTGTTGAACCCCCCCGAATAAAATTCCTGGGTATGCCACTGCAACGTCCAGTACACACACATACTATAACAGCATCTTAGGATACAATGAACATGCTACAGAAGGTTTCCACAGAGAACATGTAACTTACCACCCTCATCCTCAGAGTCTGACATGAAAGTCTCTTGCATGGTCTCAGGAGCAACAACTCTATACTTTTCCTCAGTTCCAAGTGCCACATTGGTGGGGATGGAGGGCTCAGTGACAGTCTTAAGTGATTCTACGACACTGATGTAGCCAAGCTTCTGGGCAATGGACAGTGCTGTTTGTCCTTGCTGTTCATGTAACATAATGACATATTGTATGGTCATTTGCAGGCACCAAAATTTTGATGGCATATTATAAAAATATGCAGTATCAGAATGAATATTCAACATTCAACAAAATCTGCAGCAAAAGGAAATTTACTTTAGCAAAGGCACAAATTATGATCATTCACCCTATAAAAAGGGACAAAAATGAAACTTGCACATATCTAATGCATTAATTTGTAAACTGAAATTGCATTGGGCATGGATATTTCAAGAAGATTTAATTCTGTTCTAAAATCAAGGTACTCACATTGGTCAGTGAGTTGGGTGGTGCACTATTCTCCAATAGCAGATTTACGATGCTGGTGTGGCCCTGCTGTGCAGCTTGGTGAAGTGGTGTGTATCCAATACTAGTACATGCCTTCACATTTGCACCATGTTGTAACAGGAAACGTACCATATTGATCTGTCCAAAGTGGCTGGCTACATGCAGAGGTGTGTAGCCCGCCTGTTTGCATATACAGATACATACATTCCACTTGTATTCCCGGATTAAAGAACATATGCATAGCAACACTAAAATTAATACAGTTTTTACCAAATACTAAGCATAATTACTAAAACACAAATATTATTTTTCAATTTTAATACAAAGGTGAAAAGTATAAAACTGTGAAATAATCCATTAGCATACTAACCAAAAGGTCAAGGTTCTATTAACATGTCATATTTACAACCAAAATCACTGAACTAAACTGTCATTATGTTCTTGGAAATCCAGATGTTCAAACATCATCAATCTTAGTATATGACAATTTTGAAAAATTAGCCAATAATATGTAATCACTGAACAGTGCAAATATAGACTAAGTAGAACCCAATTATAACAACAATGGTTTATGCAACACCTCATTTATAGTGTCACATATTCTGTGGAGAAATTACTTCCTCGCTGTTAACCACAACATTAAACTGCTCAGTTAGAACAATGCTTGTTTATAACAAAAAAATATTCAATCCATCTCATAACAGCATAACCAAATATGACCATACTATTTTTTCTGAATTCTGTCTTGCTCTGATTAGAGTGTAGAATGAGTTTTGGTCCAGAACCCAAACCATATTCCATAGTGGCTTTTGTTACTATGGTGTTACATGCTGCTAGGTTACATTTGGTTATGCTGAGTTGGGTTACACAAAGTTAGTCAGCTTGTGAGGCACAGGACCATAATCTGGAGTTTTATTGTTTGGTTGAATTCTTCTTCTAAGTCCCCTCTATATCTGCGAAAATCCAAGAAAGAACAAAAAATTTTGGTTCAAGCTCTTCCTATGCCTAGGTCTTTTAAATGGCTGCTTTCCTTCAGGTTTCCCCACACATCCCTGCAGTATTTCTTGTCTTTTCCATACATGGCATATGCCCCAACCATTTCACCTTCCATAATTTAATCACCACAATACCTAGTAAGAAGTACTGAATATTTCAAAATAAACCCCACAATTCTATGTGGTAAAATTAATAAAATATTAAACTTTAAAATTTGCGAGCTCCTTTTTAAGGATCATGTATTTCAAATTGTCAAGATGTGAATAATGTCACTATGAAAAGGGCTTTTACATGATTTGATAACTGTATTGATAAATGGAGGAATACTACTGAAGAATATAATACATTTTCAAAGCTATCAAGAGGCATAAATTGTTTTACTTTTCAGCTGGTAGCTCAATTTTAAGTAAACCAAAATGTCTACAAAACATCTAACCATATATTGACTGTACTCACTTTGGTGGTGGAATCCACTTCAGCACTATTTTTTACCAAGACTGATGCCACATTAACCCGGTCCTCTTGGGCACACAAATGCAATGGTGTCAGTCCATTCTGTCAATAAATATGATAATATAGACTTATTGAGTTGTCAAAGGTAGGTCAGGGCTAGTAACCTGTTACATGAATATTCATGAGTATTTTACAAGTATCAACGTGGTTGATAAAAGACTGTAACAGAATTAAACACAAACTGTCCCTCACAACAACCAGTATCTCTTACTCTGACCACACTCATTTCCTACAAGTTTTTAATCTTGCAAGCATTAAATAGTGCAAGATATAATACTGTGACATATTAACAACATATTGAGGAGGGAATAGAACAAATACACGCTTATATGCAGTAAATACAACAATAATTGTGAAAATAATCTCTAGAGAAAATATAATTCTTACATGAAAGAAGAAAATTATAACCAAACTGGATGAGGCTAAGGTGAAAAGCATGAGGATGTATGAAAAAAAGGATCAGTACAGAAACACAGATATATGACCATTTTGTCAGAGTTTCTCTCTTTCTCAGTCTGACACATTTGTACAGCAACTGTAATCAGTATCCATAGTTCAAAAGTAATAATATAATGCCTTTTGCCATTGCATGCCGATCGTCTAATAACTACAGAAATCACTGATATAGCACTGCAATGATAAATAACAAATTACTTTAAGAAAAGTCCAAAGAAAAGCTGCCATAGTGAGTGACTAATAAAACTGAATAACATAGACCAAGCAAACATATATTTTACATGAAACAGAAAACCTTAAAAATAACAATGATACTGCCATCAACTTTTGCTATTGAGGAAAAGTGGAGAACTGTAAAGTTTTTCTTTAGAAACTTAATTGTAAACTAATTCAGTTACATATATAAGAAAGTTTTTGTGCAGGTAACCTGAAACACATTCATTCATTCATTCATTCATTCATACATACATACATACGTACACACACACACACACACACACACACATACATACATACATATTTATTTCACTGATCCAGTCTCTGCATCAATTGCATCTGAATATAGAAAATATCACTAAACATCAGACAACACAAAACACATAGAAAAATACATTCACAAGATAAGACAGTAATAACAAAACAAACCCATTCACAGGCATAAATCAAAGTATTACTCCAGGTCATCATTCACATTGGAACAATTACATGCATAAGGCCTATTCTAATGACATCTGAAATATTCCAAAGCTCTAGTTACAGAATTTACACTTAATTGATATAAAAGCATTTACTACGAAAGTAGTCAGTCATACAAGTAGTTTTGTACTTTATATATTATCTTTGTCTATCTTACATTCTAAAACTTCAGTAGTCGAATAAAAGGAATGAACAATAAGTTATCTGTATAACTTGTTTTTGAATCTTTTCCTGTTGTTTTTATAACTCTGAATATTGCTTGGAAGGCTATTAAAGATTTTTACCCCAGAGTATGAAACTCCTAATGTACAAAGTGTACAAAGTGTACAAAGTGAGTGTGAAGCAGTCTAAACACAACTATATTTGGTATCTATAGCTAGAAATGGTAGGTAGCTGTCAGCAACTACATGTTTCAGCCATCATGGTGGCCATCATCAGGTTGTACATACTAAAGTAGATAAACTAATACAATATGCAAATTCAAACAGCTTGTTGCCAAGATCTCTAACTCCTTAACATTCATTAATCTTACAACTTTTTTGGTTATGGCTAGTAATAATACTATAAGTATTGTGATTTAATACACAATGGGAAAGTCACACCTCAAAATTATGAAGCTCTTTTTTGAACATAAGATAAACTTACAACAGGTAAATATAAATGATTTTTGTTTCTGGTGTCTAAACTGTGTACATATGTATTAGTGAGAAAGTTTTTTTTTTTTATCTACTGTGAACAACATTAAAGACAATATAAACTGACATGCAACAGGTAAAATATTAAGCTTTCTTAATAGGCTTCTACATGAGGACCTTGGTCCTACACCAGATATTACCCTAACCACTCTTTTTTGTAGTTTAAATACTTGATGCGCATGTGTTGAATTTCCCCAGAAAATTATTCCATATTGAAGTACTCAACGAAAGTATGCAAAGTACATGTAATGTTTAAGTCTAAAAAATAAGAAGGGTTTTTATACTTTTGCTTTGTGGTTGGTGTCTGCCTGATGCTCAATTAGCAGAGTAGACATATCGGTATGGCCTTCCTGAGAACTTAAATGCAGGGGAGTAAATCCGGCCTTTGATTCTGCATCAGCTTTTGCCCCATACTCTAGCAGTGTGGTAGCTATGTCCATCTGGAAGCAGAAGTTAGGTTTATGCCATTCATTAGCTCTGGATTATATGTGACATCAAAATAAAGGCCTATGAAAAATCAGCAATTAGCCTTTACATACACAAATATTCCTGTTGTAAATCCATAAAAAACCTGTCATGTGATAGCTGGATATGAAACAAGTCTCAAAAATGCACATGTAAAATTACACAGCAACTACAGAGAAACATGTAAAGATGAAAGATAAACACTAGATTTCTACATTAGATAGCAGTGAGGAAAATTGTCAGTTTCATGCTTCTTTAGCTTTAATTTTGCAGAAAAGCCCTACAAGACTCACTGAACATAAGGCCAAGATTACCATAGATTTGTGCATCCACAGCAAAGGAAAGTTCCTGGTGCACCCAATGGGAATTTAAACTGTTAAAGTTTACTGGTCATCCTATTCAGCATTCCAGTAGTAATCTTATCAGCAGACTTCAAAAATAGGTTTTATTATTCAGAAATTCCTGACACACCACTATTAGCACATGATTGGATGCAATTAAAACAGATTTACAGTACTGTCGTTGTAAAATATTCCTAGAACTGGGGGCTCCATTCTTTTTTAATATGGCACAATTACCCAATGAACTGACTCCACATCCCCGAAGAATGGAAGCCTTAACCACACTGCTGAGAAAGCCTGAGAACTTGCAATCCTAAAATTGCTTATGACCTTATGGCTGCACAGGTGAAATTATGCCACTGATTTAGTTTCTAAAACTGTACCTTAGTGCTGAAATATATTCTACCCTTTCTAAGCCCAGTGGGAATGCAACTGTGCACTCTTCCCCCATATACAACTCACCTGATTCTTCCTAGCTGCTATATGTAGTGGTGTGTGGCCATTCTTTGCAGTAGCATGGGGTGATGCTCCCTTATCAAGCAGCAGAAGTGCCACATTCTGGTGATCATAATGGCTAGCCACATGTAAGGGTGTGACTCCATTCTGTAAAATTTAATTGCAGTAAGAATACTAATTATTACATTCAATAAACAGCAACTAGGCAAAATCTGCCCTAGTAAAATATTTAAACAGAACAAATGTACTAAGTTCAACCATTTCAACACTGTTAATTGGGTTGCCTAGTGGCCCAAAAACCATCTGACACATTGGGACTGGAGGTAAATGCTAATACAACTAAATAAATGGTCATGTCTCAGGATCAGATTGAAGGAAGAAGTCAGAGTATGCAGACAGATAATAGTTCCTTTGAAAGGGTGGAATAGTTCAAATATATGGAAAAAATCTTGAGTCAAAATTATATTCAGGAAGAAATTAAGAGCAGATTGAAGTCAGAGAATGCTTCCTATCATTCAGTGCAGAATGTTTAGTCCTCCATTTTGCTATCTGAGAATATAAGGATTAAGATATACAGAACTATAATTCTGCCTGTTTTGTATGGTTGTGAAACTTGCTAGATCACATTGAAGGAGGAACGTAGGCTGAGGGTTTTTGAATATAGGGTGCTGAGGAGAATATTTGGGCCTTAGAGGGGGAATGGAATAGGTGAATGGAACAGAGAAATGGAGAAAACCACATGAGGTGCTTAATGATCTGTACTCCTCAGCCAATAATGTTTGGGTAATCAAATCGAGAAGAATGAGGTAGGCGGGGAGTGTAGCACGAATGGAGGAGAGTAGAAATGTATACAGGGTTTGGTGGGGAATCCTGAGGGAAAGAAACCACTTGCAAGACTGAGGCATAGATGGGAGGATAATATTTAGATGGATCTTCAGAAAGTGTGATGTGAGTGTATGGACTGGATCTATCTGGCTCAGGATAGGGACAGGTGGTGGGCACTTGTGAATGCGGGATTGAACCTTCGTGTTCCATAAAATAAGGGGAATTTCTTGACTAGCTGAGAACCGATTAGCTTATCAAAAAAGACTCTGCTCCATGGAGTAAGTAAGTAGGCAAAGCAGTAACCAAAATCGCGTATTAGACTCGTCATGTCTGTTAACCTTCTGTCCGCACGCAACAGTGACACTCACGGCGGACGGATTATCGCTAAATTTCAAGTTTGGGATTTTTACTAAGAATGGTAGGTGCATGTCGGTTTTGGTCAAAACCAGACAAAAATAAAACACTTTAAATGGAGACCTGCGTGCATTATGTGATTAGTCTTCATGATGGACAGAAACTAGTTACTGTGTACGGAACGTGGTGAGAGTTGGCGTTGAAAACACAACAATCGAGTATGAACGACTATAAGTCTGCTGCTAAAAAAAATAGAAATTTTACAGGAACAACAACAGAGCAAAGGAGCCTGAAGTTTCGTCCATGTGGAAGTTTCCTAAATTCTATCTTCGTTATAAAAAAGCGTACTATTAAAATACAGCAGCCAACTTATGGCTACCAAACACTCTGTTAAAGGCACGCACAACTAAGTAACATGTAGGCTATTGGCAGAATGATCTTTCGTTTTGACAAATCTCAAGAACTACATACCTTGCCCTGAGCATCAACAGGAGCATCTCGCTGTAGTAGCAATTTGGCGACCTTCATGTTGCCGTACTTAGCAGCAAGGTGCAAGGGCGTGAAGCCCTTCTTGGTGGTAGCAGTCAAGGAGCCTCCGTGTTCGAGAAGAACGGACGCCACCTGAAAAAAAATACAGTCATTTGCAGAGTCTAAACGAAATTGAAAACATGCTATGAAATCCCAACCAAAATATTAAACATTAAAATACCTGGAGTGCAATGGCAAATTTATACTATCTATCTTTTTTTTTCCAGTAAGTTACAGCCGTATGTTGAAATGGGTTGAAGGTTCGGGACCATGCCCAAAAAATGATGGATAAATTCTGGCTACAATAATCTCCCACAATCAAAGAAGTATCTTCACACTGCTTTAAATAAAGTTTCTGCACCAAGATGGTTAAAGCGACCTTTTAACCAAAGTTTCAGCAGTCCAAAGAATGTGCGCATTACGTCGTGCAGCATGTTATCTTATTCCTTTCACGGTAGGTTTACTAATAATTCTGTTTTACGTAGCAGGGTATAAAGTGTTGAAAGGAGCGAAATTATGAACAAGGGTTAAATGGAAAGGACTGGGAAGAAAGTGGTCTTATGTTAAAGTCATAGTAGACAGTTGCCTGGAAAAAAGAAAAATCTCGCTCAGGATGGCTTCTGATTCGGCAGAGGCTGTAACTGGCAAGTGAATTAAGAGGTCGCGTTACGTAATATTGATAGAGGAATATGAGCAGTAATATTTGCTGTCATGCAAAGGAGCTATAGTTTGATAAACAAAGTGCAGAATTTTTCACAGATCTTATAGAACCACTGCACCCCACGGAGACACTGGTGTCCATAAGGCTACACTGATTTACCGGAATTAAAAATAGTTTTTTTTTCTTCGATAAATGTTACTAAATTAAATTCCTGGTTTATGCAACTTCGACATTTTTGAAGTGCTGATTAAGCTAAAACAAAACAAAAAACCAACAAGGGGCGTTTAAACACTCAGGGTAGCTAAGCATTTAGTGCTAATGGGGAGAGTTACTTGACCGTTACTGTAGCTAAGCCATTTGCTATGTTAGACTTCCTAATATCGCATTCCAGCTCAGTTTAGGCAGGCATAAAGTGACCTACAAACCGGCTGTCTTGGATACCATTGTCGTCGTCAAGTTTTCGCTAGCTCGGAAAGGTGTGGGAAGCGCTCAGGGTAGCACACACTTCGCTCAAACAGCGTGCGCTTACCTGAATGACTGTTGCTTCACCGGTGCAGACTGGGAAGTCCGGCTGTCAGATGAACGCACGCTGTCCGAGGGCACCACCTTAATTAGTTTTGGATGGCCAGGTTACAACAGGGTCGACGTATTTTTATATAAGAACGTGGGACACGACACCTGGGGAAGGGCTATTCCTCTGGCAATAGATCCCGAAGACCCACTGCCGCTACCAACACAGGTCAACGCTGCTGTCGATCCTTTACCTCTTCAGTGTAGTAACAATCTTATAACCTTTCCCCCATATGCATTTCGAAACTGCCCTCTCATTATCACATCGGTACTACATGTGACTTCTTCTAAGGTTTAATCGAAACTGCTCCCATTAACAGTTTTGTGATCTTAGTGACAAATGTAAACGATTCATTTTTCTGAATTCAAAACTATCATGATCGATCTATCACGGAAAATTACGATAAGTCTGCTTGGGGTAAGGGGCAAAGAAGTCTTTAATCTTCCATTCGTTTCTTTGTCAAAGGAAAGTGTATTTCTTGCTGTCAATTAATATATAAACGTATTAATTGTACCACAGTTTAGAAGATCTCATTGTACATGTATATATCACTATATTCTCCTATCTGTTGATAATTGCATGTCATTGAAATGTAGTTTCGTGTCGCTTCGAGATCAATCGCCTTATTAGATATTAATAAAGCTCTTGTATCGTCAATTATCTGATTTATATTTTCATCTTATAAATTTTCATTTCCTTCGACAAGAAAATGAGCCACATTAAATTTCAATCCCCACTGGTTTTGTGGACCTTTTTGAAAATGCATATTAAAGGAAATGTGAAAATCAATGGAGACCAGAACTCATTTTTTCATACTATGGCGAATGGAAAATTTGACAAGTGTTTGCCCATAAGCACTTCATTTTAGCTTTCACTTAAACGCATCATGATTAGCCTAACTACTCTCATGGCTAAACCGAATTGGCTGTGTGTTAGGAGTGGGAGTTTAGACACATGTCAGCTCCTAAATTGGCACTGAGTACGCTCACAGTCCGCTCATGGTCAGGACAAACATTTGTTGCCTGCATTGCAAAGCATCTGTTCTTCAAAGTACAGTGACCTGAAAGTGACTCCCAGCACAGACAGTCGTAACCTAGACAGTACATTGACCACGCCTGAATCCTACGCTTTGTAGGCACCATGATGAAAACTCTTATCACTAGGAAGAAACTGCAGACTTAAGAATGACTGCTTGTTTTGTGAAGTAATGCTGTTTCAACACAATTTTAACAAAGGATATTTGAAAGTAATTTAGGCATCATCAAGTAACAGAGTTTAAATATATCATCAGTCTTTGTTTCCATGGCCTAACACTCACTAAATTTATTATACGAAGCTCATATAGACAAAGTAAGTTCCGTAAAATGTCCTGAGAAATGACGTCAACGTATTAACAAAAAGTCAGTGTAACATTACGTCTTCGTTTGGCACTACAGAACATTCACTTATGCAATGTTCTATTTAATTGTCAAGTAGCAACCCTGAATTTCCAAATTAATTAATTTTATTATTTTTATTTAATATAAAAATCCACAAAATAAAAATCACATAACGTGTTTCATATTACGTTTCGTGTAAATCATACCTAAGTGTTAAAAATGTCTTTTGTTTTAAGCGGTTATTAACAGACGGCGTCCCATGATATAACAAAACATTGAGAAGCTCATACAGGCCTTCTTACACGTAGTTAATGCTAATTCACACAGTCACTCTATTTAGTGTTAACAAGAGTTTTTTACAGGTTTTCAAGATAAGTAAACAGCCTTCTACAACCACCATAAAATTTAAAGTCTTACCCTGAAGGTCGAGGGTTCCAGTCCAGTGTATGCTCCCCAACCTCGATTCTGTATGTTAAATGCAAACGGCGGTCATTCGGGCCCTCAACCGCCCACTTTCACTAAATTTAGAGACGTCAGCAATGTATGCGCATGTGCGAACGCATCCACTTTATTTTTTTGGTGCAGATCTAAATATTTCGTTAAACAATTAGCATGTGATCTAGAAGGACGTGCGTCTTTAGCTTATCATTGCGCAACGGAATGTTCACACTATCCTTAAAATTTAATCTGTTTAGAGCCGGATAATGGACTCTACATTACGGAATACAAGACAGTGCTTGATATAAGCAGAGAGAGAGAGACGCCAAGCCCACAGTGACGGACAAAATTACCTAAAATTCCCTAGTTATACCGCCATATGGTATATATTTTCAACCTATTTCAGTTAGAGCGCTTAACTACATAAGACATTTTAGCATTAAGAAGCCCTCCACTTTATAAACACTGGTTATTTATGAGTTTCTTGCGATTTTCACAACAAACGTCGATTACAGTCACATTATAATGGAGATGAAAAATGTTTTCTATAAGGCAAAAAATCTTCGTCCTCCAGAGTCTAGCATATTACAGTGGCTGTGCCAATCCTCAGGACATGAAGCGTCGGTTTTCGTCCCGAAGAATTGAGTTCAAATACCAGCCTTTGAAGTTTGGGACCGATAGGTTGTCCCGAAATGTCGGAAAGAATTTACCGCTCTATGGTGGTAATAACCTGAAAGATGCGGGTGCATTGTACAGCAATCAGACATCGAGGGGTGAGGGTTTGAAACCCTAGTCTACATTGAACACACTGAATGTGTGTTCATTCTGTTGTGCAACGCTATTCGTAACGTTATTTCAGTTTGCAGTGTTATAATATACTAGATGTTAATGTGCTGGCTGGATAGACAATAAAATTAGACTTCGCCACATGAGACATTTCTTTATCCATTAAACTATTCCACGGATTCTTAATATATAACATAGCACTGGATATGATCCTGAATAATTCCGCTACAATAGTCTCCCCCATTTTTCAAAGAAAGTTCTAGAGCAAATGTACGTATGTTAAAATTACATGTAGCTGTTTATAATATATATGGGCTCCGAGGTAGCTTAGTCGGTATAGTGGCTTTTTATAACATAAAAATTTGAGAAGATACACACTTGTGGGCAAGCAGCAGATATTTGTGAGTAGTGACAGTAAACTAAATAACTAAAAAATGAAAAGAACAAGAGACAATGATTAAAACTTAATATTTATTTTCAAATTAAAACAGTCCAACAGCGCATTCCAAACATTTCGCGGATATTCCAAGGTCATCGTCTATTTTGGAAGGGACCGGGGATAATTTAATGTGCAAGAATAGTCACGGGTCGAGAGGGATCAAAATGCTTATAGCGATGATAAAGAATGGTGCGTTCAGCTCTACTAATCGATAAAATTCTACCATAACCCACGGAGTCTATGAACAGAAGTTTGGCTATAATTTAGTGTATTTATTTTCCATAAACATGGTATGTTAGGAAATAAGTCAATCTTTGAAACAACATTTAATATCACATTCTGTCTCATCCTCGTATGTGTTACGTTCTCAGACTTTAATCCTCAGGCACAGCGTGATGAAAATATGAAGTTTCAATATTATATTGGCATTTTTGACACCATTTGTCGAAAAGCTGCCTAAAAACAAACTGATCTTGAATCACATAGTTTAAATCAATTAGTTTTTAAAAACGTACAATAGAAGAAATAGTAACAACGTCTGCATTGCTGGAAGAGAGAACGAGTGAAAGCATAAAGCAATTAAAATTGGAAAGTATTTGATGTGGAATAAACAAAGACAGGCACGTCTAGTGCTTATCTTAAGAACGTGAACAGAAGTTACATTTTCTTTAAAGCCATTATAAAACTGTAGAGATCCCCTTGGAATATCGTGGTTTTTACGATCCCACCATTCATCTCAGTCATATTCAACTAAGTAAAATGTAACATGCAGTAAAATAACACAGACTCCTTTAAATGAAATGTAAGAGTTGTCAGTATACAACAGATGTGCAGACAAAAAAAAAATGATCAGGCAGTTCGTTCACAAACAATTCCTGTAGTATTTCTACTGAGAACACAAAGATGTCACAGATTGAGTGCTGTCCCACTATGGTGTAGAAAAGAATTTACAAATGCTGCAGTTTCTGTACTGGAGGTTAAACAAGAATAACATTTCTCGTGGTTAATCAAGTCACATTAATATCCAGCTTAAATTACTTAACCTTATTTCAAGAATAATTACTATAATTTCAAATTAATAATCAACATTATATTTCTTGTCTCAAGTAACAGAAATTTGATTGAAGTTGTTCGTAAATTTAAAGTACAGTTAAATATTTCGAAATAGACGGAGACAGCAGGCCATCTGCAGACAGCTATAATATAGGTTATGTGTAGAGTTTTTCTTCTTTTTTTTTTTTAGAATAATGAAATTTGTCCAAGAACACTCCTTTCATGTTTCCTCTTAAGTCTCATTTAAGATGGTGTGTTATACAGTTCCCAAATTCTAACTAAAACTGGAGCGAATGCGAACACATCTGACCACAGGCTAAATTAGCGCCGGACAGGAATATCACTGCATATAGCGATAACTCGATAATTGCGATAACGCTTGGACGCAAGTGACACACAGTGGATGAGATATTTCATCCAACACTTTAGAAAGATACACAAAATTGTTTCTCCAGTTCGCTTGTTACTGTCTTTCCCTGAAGAATTATCATTGCTTAGCTGCCCATTAAATGAAGGTCTCCTGCCGCTTAAGATAGAACCGCTCCATGAGGTACACAGTGTCGATATGGTCCATGATCCTGCGTCCTACAAGGTACTTTACCTCTTCCTGGCCCTCCTTGCCCGCGATGTGTAATGCCGTGTACATATCCTTCGTGGTGGAATCAACGGCTGCGCCATGCTGGAGCAGCAGCATCACAATGTCCACGTTACCCAGTCGGGAGGCGATGTGGAGAGGCGTCTGCTGCTCCTGAAACATGAGGACTCTCAGAAAATCGCTAAAAGCATCTCACCTAATCACCGCAAAACAACTGTCAGAACAGATGAGTCATGAGCTGGGCGAGCAGATATCATGTGCGATTTTATCGGTTTACGCAGAGATGCTGCTGTTCTTCTAGAACATGACGTCGCGTCACTCATAACAGTTCCCCAACGTTTCGAGAAAAGGTCATTTTCTCGAAAAGTCGAGAACAGTTAGCCAGTGAGGCGATGTCTTATCCCAGAAGAACGGATACCCCAGGTTTTCCTCCTCTTCGCCAACACCTTCAGAATACTACTTTTCCCCAGAATAAAACGACGGAATGTGAATAAGACCTTTCACTTCAGTCCAATGTCGAGGTTCAGAACGAGTGAAATTTTTCATAGCTAGATTCATGCCGTCTCACAGCAGCTGCAATAATTGCACCAGAAGGGACGCATTCTCTTAATCAAATAGTTATTTGAAAAGTTTAATTTGAACAGCAGATGTAAGTACACAGTTTAAATGTTACTGGAAACAGTCTTCGTTCTGCTGTAAGATTACGTCGACGGTATATCACATCTGGCATCATTTGCTTCTGGATTCACAGGTTGGCAGTATCTTTTGACTGCAATTTTAGCCACAAGGCAGGGGCCGATTCTGTGTTTTGGTAATTTATATTATTATTATTACCTAATTACTTCCTTCACAACAGTTTAGCTGGTTCTCAGAAAGTATGTCCTCACTGACCAAGCACTTCATATCACTCTTCTGCCTAAAACTGACTATACGGCGTACTGTATTATTGCCCTCTTCAGTATTAGTGGTTTATTATTATTATTATTATTATTATTAGACACAAGACTAAGGACAAAGCCCACGAAGTAAATCATTCCACATCCCCTTTCGTCCACTCACGAAGCATTCCAAATTGTGTCCAATTTACGGCCAGGCACGGCAATTATCAAGCGATATGCTGGCTGCTTTGAAAACCTGCTGCAAGAAACTTTAAATTAATAATTACCGGACAAATTAAGAATATCCACAATACAGATTGCCGCTATATGAAATGTGTCGGGCATTGTTTCTGGGTTTATCACCGTAGCCGCTTTTGGAATAAAAAAAAGGTACGAATTTTACCACAGATAAGTACGTAGATTCATTATATTAAATGTCGTACTTTCGTTTTCTTATCGATATTGCAACTAATTGCCTGATTCATCTCAACTCCATGCCATTATAACATTAAATTAAAAGTAACAAATTTAAAAAATACGGCTTCATAAGTAGAAAATCCTGTTTACAAATCTTTGTTGACTGGAAATCATGATCGAGATATTTCGTGCTTTTGCTCTCTAGATGCTCTCTAGAAATATACTTGGATAATGCTTCAAGCACAACAATGCGGTCTTGTCTTAAGGCCTCAAATTATCTATCACAGTCATCTATTCAACGCTCTATAGTGTCCGCAGTTGATATAGCGTAATTAAACGAACAACGAAATAATTATAAAATGTACAAGAAATACACTATACCGTTCATGCAATGGAGCTGTGCCAAAGCAATATGGCAGACAGAAACAAAGACGCCCTGAGAAGCATTGCTGCACCACATGCTGAGTGAATTAAATAAGCATTGAGATCACTACAAATTTTAATTTTCTACGGGCAAAGTATTTTGCCTTCGTCGTGTATATGTGGGTGATGACGTCAATAATGGAAATATGCGCGCTTACAAGTCCAAAAGCATACCTGCGCTCAGAAAGAATGTCATGCTCAAAAAGACTCGTTGTCCAAAAATGTATTTGAGTCAACATTTCAAGAGATTGTCTGTGTTAACCTATGTCTAACAGAATAAATGTAGAATTCTTGCTTACTTTTGCCTCTTATGGAACTATCAAACCTAATTTCCATTCATCAAAGTGTTTTAGTGTGGATATCGCATGTAAAAAGTTACCAAAATTCGTCAGGCAGATTCGGAGCTGAAATAAGCAGACAAGTTATTTCATAAATACGCGTATAGAATGTGTAAAAATGGAGGTGTTGGATTAGTTATAGTGTAAAAACCACAAGGCAGTCTACTAACCCTTGCTCTGGCGTCAACCTGCGCACCGTTACGCAGAAGGATACGAATTATATCTGTCTGGTTCGCCCGGGCAGCCAGGTGAAGCGGCGTTTCACCCCTGACAGTTGGCACATCGGGGCTTGCATCATGCTGCAGCAAGTATATGACGATATTCATACAACCCATGAAGCTGGCCACATGTAGAGGCGTCAGGCCCGACTGGAACAGAAAGGGCATTATTTTTAACATGGAGCAACTGGGAGAGGTCGTTATGAATGTTGTTTCGCGGGTACTATGCGACAATACATTTCGATATTTCTGGTCTACCCATTTATTACATATGATTTGATATGCTCCTTTCTAAATAATGCATGTTCCTGAACGTCGAGTGTCATTCAGTGTGAATGTTGTGACAGGCACTGCACTCTACACTATAATGAAAACACTCTGTGTCAAATACTTCCTGAAACTTGTCACTACGTAATGCTCACTTACTACACCGCTCTAAAATATAACTTTACCTCCAGTCTTCTAGTCCATAATAACACTTGTCAGCATGTAATATTGAGATTAGTACACCCCACACTACAGCGTAACAATGCCCCTAGTCTGCTAGTCCATAACAATACCTGGCAGCATGTGATGCTGAAAGAGTACACCCCACAATACAGCGTAACAATGCCCCTACTCTGCTAGTCCATAAAAATATGTCAGCGTGTAATATTGAGATAGCAGACCCCACACTACAGCACAACAATGCCCATACTCTGCTAGTCCATAATAATACCTGTCAGCATGTAATGCTGAGAAGCAGTCCCCACTCTACAACACAACACAGCCCCAATTGCAAAATGTAGTTCTCAGGGTCCAACGACTGCTGACACCCACCTCTGTCGTGGCCTCGATGGAGGCACCGTGTTTGAGCAGCAGTTCCACCACCTTGATCCTGTTTTTCTTGCAGGCGATGTGGAGTGGAGTGAAACCATTAAGGGCTCTAGCGTTGGGGTCCGCTTTACGGTCCAGCAGCAGTTTGGCCACACGGACGTGACCACAATGGGCAGCCACGTGCAGCGCCGTGAGGTAGTCCACCGTCACCTCGTCAACAGGGGCCCGGTGGTACAGCAGAATACGTGCCGCGTCCACATGGTCACCCTGAGAGGCCATGTGCAAGGGTGCCAGTCCGTTCTGTAACAGTATTACTCGTGGAGCCTGACGTCTGCGATGACAGGGAAGAACAATTGGCACACGGACACAAAAGATCCGAATATTTGTGCAGTTGCTTTGGGTACAGGGATGGCCAACCTTCTGTGGGGATGGGCAAATGGAAGACACATAATTCCTTTATGGCGGGCGCAGTATAAAAAATGAAGACACGAAATAAAAATGAATTAATAATGTAGTTGTACCTCTCATTCTCACATCGAAAAATTTTCTACATTATTTTAGCACACCCTATCTCACAAACATATCCCTCAAAAGAAGCTTATTTACTACAAAATGTCTTGATATGTAAACACCTCAATTATTACAGCACCTAAAGGAAATCTGTTCGGTGCTGGACAGAGTTTCGGCTTATAAACACTGTGATTTTTACAATTAGCAAAGAATTAGGTAAATTATTACGAATATTTTGAAAATTTTCTGTCAGACGAAGAGCCCTTCCGAGGGCACATAGCGATCCCTCTTCTGATGGTCATCATAGTGTTTCGACACTAACAAATAGTAAGAATAAAATATTTTCCGATTTACTCAGATTAATCACAAATCCAGATAACCATGTCTCCCAAGACAAAAAATTTTGTATAGCATCTAATGTGTGTGTTCTCAATACGGAATTTGCTTCGTGTCATCCTTGTAGCGTCTAAATTTTTTTAAAATTGTGTACCCCTGAAAGAGATGTTTGCGCGTTAAGTACATGCTTCTTGTTACGAGAAGAACATAAAAACTCAGGAACTATGACGTCAACGGACATAATTTGCCTTCCGGCTGATAATTATTGCTTAAAAGCTAATGCCGCTAATTAAAGTGTGTGGCATCTCCATGTACTGTACATAAACATACTAACATTCTGCGGACAGCACTCAGAGTGCAGAATGTTAAGCATGGCGATATATATCCAATACAAGACTTTAAATGTTTAACAAACGGTATGGGTAAATTAAACGATATGACCATACATGGTGGTCGCAATGCTCTTCGTGCACTGACCTAGGCACTGAGGGTGACTCATTAGCTTCATGATTTAATCGGCTTAAGTCATGTACTCAAACCCCAAAGGCATTCATGAGAATTTGTGTTGAAACTGAAACACCATCGCGCTTCTGGGAATCAAATCATGGCAATTCAGTCACTTGGCAGGCCGAACTATACCAAAAGTATGCGAGGATCTTTAGTGTGGGAAAAATTGAAAGCCATTTGCATGAAAACTAATAAGTCTTCAATTACATAAATTTGTGTACGCGCAGAAAGATCTGCGTAACTACTAAATTCATCAACGAGTACCGTTACGACAGTCACCTATGTCATATATATATATAAGAGGGCCCAACAATCCGGGGAAAACCCCTGATCTCACCTTGGTCTTCGAGCTGATCGGTGCACCTCTTTCGAGCATCATGTCGACCACCTGTTCATGTCCAGACCTGGCGGCGCAGTGGAGCGGAGTGAGGCCATCTCGTGTCTTGGACTCAATGTTGGCTCCTTTCTCCAGGAGCAAAGACACCATGTTGGTTTTCCCCCACTTCGCAGCCACGTGTAATGGCGTGATATTGTGCTACGAAAAATTAATTCGTTAATTTATGAAATCTGAAATTTTCACGTCAGTGGTTATAAAATCTGTCGTCGTGTGGAATGTGATGCCTTGCGGTCTACCCTGCCAATGGAAGTACTGGTAAGTCCATCCGAAAGGCTGAAATTTATTTATCAATATGCTTAACGTCGCATCCAAGAACAGTGATATTCATTACTCACTATTTTTTTCATAATCGCAAGAGCGAACAGTACCTAGCCTTCCGCGGGCTACTTCAGCATAGGGACAGTATCTGACAAAAATCTTATCATGAATCTAGGTCGAAATAAGAGCAGTTTAGAAAGGTCGTCTGGTGGATGAAGGTGGATTAGCTTTTATGTTAAAATTTGTACTTCATGAAGTCTGCAAGCTTAGAGGTTTTAACAGCTATGTTGAGGTAGATAGGTCTTCTGGGGTATCAAATAGTTACCGCGCTTGAAAAGGTGATGGTACCTTCTTCATATTCAGAGTTCAGCATTCCAAGTAGACAGGTAAGTTTAGAGACTGATGGGTCGAAAAGTGAAAGAGATAATTAAGACCTTGTTAAAGGACTGAGTTTCACAATTCTATAATAGGACAGTGGCTGATAAGTATTGATAAAATGAATGTGCTTGTATCAATGCACATGATTTTTCTTTATGAGTGGAAACCTGTTATATGTCAGTCCGTAGCAGTTTGTAAATATTTACGCAAGATATCTACATCCGTTTGTTTATAAAATGCCTTTTAGTCGATAAAATGCAAATTGAAATAAGTTACCTTAAATTCACGTAAGTTTAGGGTAGCAAAATTTGAACTGAAATGGACTATCGTCAGTACGTTTTGAAATCAGACTAAAGGAAGAGCAAAGCTTTCGATGGCAAGAACTTAATTTTCACAGTGTTAAGAGATACATCTGTGTGTAAATGCATACAAAGAATTGCACGCATTTTCAGAGCATCCATTAAATTTCAGACCCAGCTGATAACCCAGTTACCTTTGATAGAATGCTAAAATTTAATGTCAGGCCGGTGTTGTGACCTTTCCGGATATTTACGCGAAGGGTGGCAATACGTACCTTGGCTGAGTAGTTCACATCAGCACCTCGATTCAGTAGGAGATTAGCAATACTTTCATTGCCGTAATGCGCTGCTATGTGGAGTGGTGTGAACCCACTCTTTGATGTCACATCAGGGTTATGGTCATTCTGCAAGAGACAATGCGAGAATGAGTCTCTGACACAAAAGTTTGAAATACGTTCCCCGTGCTGTCGTAAATTTTGCAGAATAGTGTTAGTCTGCCATCCGTAGATACCTAAAAGTATAAAATTATTAATATATTTGTATTCTACTTATATTTCAACGTATGTCTGTTTGAAAGAAGAGAATTCGAAGACGTACGAGATGTTGCCAAAACAAGTTTGTTCAAAGGGTGTCAAGCGGTTGACTGTCAAACGACACTTTTATCTTTCCTCTCTTGAACAACTACGTTTAGGTCCAGCCAGAAATAAACAGTTAAATCTGATATATTTTATTTACAATTTACCATGTTTAATTGTTACCGAAAACAATTTTTCAGTTCAACAGGGTTTCTGCGTTTGAAAATAATTCTATTTCATTTTATTTGCAAGGTTGTCCTGCCAACTATATTTGTACTGAAATATAATTTCTAATTTGAGTCAAAAGATAGACAAAGAGAATTAATCCACATTCGGAAAAAAGTTAAAGATAAGGAGTAAGAAAACAAAGTTAATTCTATCTCCGCCTTCACTCCTATGGTGCCACACACACACACACACACACACACACACATTCCTGCCTCTAATGGAATATGAACCCACAATCCCAGCATTCGAGCAATAGTACAGTAAAAGCTATGGACGGCGTTGCTAAAGTTCTGGCTTTTACAGCAAGTATAAATGTAGAAGACATAAAGTGAGTCACTGTAGTTGTGG
>Ga0123352_10003428_pt1 | contig 22893 bp, 20 predicted proteins | sample TergutLab28metaG_FD_89700 | JGI IMG/M metagenome (GOLD analysis project Ga0123352, IMG submission 89700) | Labiotermes labralis P1 segment gut microbial communities from Petit-Saut dam, French Guiana - Lab288 P1 | ecosystem: Host-associated > Arthropoda: Insects > Digestive system > Gut ...
AGTGAATCTCGTAAAGAATGATAAATCGTCAAAAGCCAGCATCAGAGGCAGACGCTTAAAGGCAGGATGGGATAATAACTACTTAATGAAAATCATATCGGACGTTTGATGCGTTTGCCCTGCGCTGATCGTGGTTTTGCTTGAAGGTGTCCGCAGAACATCGGGATTTGTCCTCGCTGCCGTTTCTGCCCTCGCTATCTTCTACGTCATGTTCGGCCCATTGTTTCCAGGTATAACTGCGCATAGAGGATTTAACTTTGACCGCCTTCTTCGTCACCTTCTTTTTACACGCGAAGGAGTCTTTGGCCCGTTTTTAACGCAATCATCCATTCTGATCGTGCTTATGGCATTATATGGCCGATTGTTTAGCGCTGTCGGTGGGTTTAAGTTAATCATACAAATAGCATATTTTCTCGTTGGCAGGCTTCCTGGTGGTGCCGCGCTTGCTGCGGTAACGGCTAATGTTTTCATAGGCGCGTTCTCAGCATTCCCTGAAGTAAACGCGAAAGCCACAGGCAAAATCAGCATCCCGCTAATGATCAAGGCTGGTTTTTCGCCCGGCCAGTCTGCCGGTATCTGCGCAGTATCTGCCGCCGGTGGCATTTTATCCCTGCCAATAATGGGGTTGGCTGCTTATATTATTCCAGAACTTCTTGGGATATCTTTTGACGTATTTGCAAGGGCAGCTATACCCTATGCGCTGTCTTTCTATGTTTGTATCTTTATAGCCGTAATTCTGGCATCAATCCCGCAGAATATAAGCAGCTTGCGGAAAGACCAGCTACCAGATATCAACGACGCGTTGTCCGGCTATTTGCATTTGTTAATTCCGATTATCAGCCTGATCATTTTGTTAATGGCAGTTCGTCCGTTGGCAAATGCGATTTTTTTGTCCCTTGTGATTTTGATAGCCGTTTCATCACTGAGAGAAGAAACCCGCCTCACAATGGACAAAGCAGCAGGTGCTCTGGTTGATGGAATGAAAGACGCTATTCCAATAGCCCTTGCTTGCGCCGCAACCGGATTGATAATCGGGGTTTTTGCCTTGACAGGGCTAGGCTTAATGGCAGCTTCTTGGTTTATGGGGTTCGCAGGTAACTCAGTGTTTATATTGTTTGCTATAGCCATGTTAGTTAGTGTTGTTTTGGGCCTTATACTACCTGCAATCGCAGTCGCTGCTTTATCAGGCATGTTAATTGCCCCAGCTCTCGTCATGCTTGGAGTCCATCCTCTGCCGGTCTGGGTGTTCATATTTTACTGCAGCGTGTTCAGTTACATATCGCCTATTGCCCGCACGATTACCGATGCCGCGGAGATCGGTAGTACTGACTCAAAGAAGGCCAGTATCGCGGCCTGGGGGTATGGCGCGTTGGCTTTACTTGTCCCTGTAATAATACTGACTATGGGAAACTGACGGAGAATTCGCGGTACAACGAACGCGGGCTGCTCAATCATCGAGCAGCCCGCGTTCGTTGTGCTACCAGTAAAAATTCAATAAACAGCCGCTACCGCGTTACTCAGACGACACAAACACGGCGCTTAAAACGAGATATTCTTCATCATACACGGCAAATTCTATCCATGCAGTGGTATCGAATGTGTACCTGTACGCGAAGGCCTCGGCAAACTGAGAAAACGTGACCGGAGGATTGTCATATTCCCGGTAAAAGCGGCTTTGCTCCGTTACCAGCAGCGTCACTTCGCCATATTGCGTATACACGACAACCTCGTTATCGGCCACGGATATCCTTGCCACTATCGCGAGAAATTCGTAAATTTCCGGCGCTTCCTCCTGCGCAGACGCAGGCGTCAGAACAGTCGAGAAACAGAAAAGAAATAGTAGCGCAGCAAACGCATATTTTAGTAACGGCCTCACCTGTAAATTACCTCCCTCCAAAATAAAATTCCCGACTCAACCAGTACATCGTCGCCTGGTAAGTCCACGTCCAGCGCAAACAGACCGGGCGCGACCTCTGTGAAAGACCTTATGTCAGGATGAGGATGATTGGCGAAAGCGGCCTCCGCAGCGCCTGTGACCGCCTCGGCAACCGAGAGGAAAAGCATTCCTTCGTGCGTAGCTATCCCAACGATTTTAACGTTTTCGAAGGCAAGGTACTGTGCGCCGCTTCTCCACTTCGCTGCGGCGGTACTAGCATTCAGCCTGTAAAGCCTGCCAATTCCGCTGGCGTCGCATCGCTCGCGGTCACCATCGGGAACCCAGGCGTTTGGCGTGAAGGTCGCAACCCAAAGCTCATCCCTGAAAAGATATGGGGCGACTGTAGCGTACTCTGGCTCGGTTGGAAGAGAACCTGACACCGCCGGGCGCAGGCGTATGCGCCAGCCGCGCTCGTTTGCCGTGGAAGTCTGCGGCGTGGGGTCAGCCGGGTCGTTGCCTTCCCGCCGTATTGCTCCAAGGTGGAATAGCGAATATGGCGTTAAGGTCATGTTATTCTGCGAGAAGACCGGATGGTTTGCCAGGTTAAGCGCAAAAATGTAGTTCTCGTCGTTTCTCAGCTCCTGAGCGGAACCGGGCCCATCTATATTGGAGCTGGCGGAGAACAGCCAACCGCTTACGGCGGTTATTCCTCGCACGCCTGTGCCGAGGGTTACGCCAAGGGGAAGAGCTATGAGTTCGCCGCCGATAGGCCCTCCTGCGCCGGGGGATTCCATGTTCCGTGTACGGAAAATAGTCCTGACCGCCCAGTTGTTCACAGGTGTGTCCGTCAAAACACCGCTGTGCAGGATATTACCTTCGCTGTCACTCGTAAAGAACTCGCGCAGAGGAGAATCGTTATTATTGTTATTGCCGTCCATGTTGATGAAGGAGATCGGGGCAACCGCCATCCCCATGCTGGCCTGAGCGGAGGCAATACCCGGAGCCGGAGTGAAACCGCTGGCGTTCCTCATTGTCCTTAGAAGCCTACCGTCTTCCAGCCCGAAAACAAATATCGCTCTGCCCTGTGTATCCTCGTTCGCTCCCAGCCTGTAACCAACCCCGGCCGGCATTATTCCAACGTATGCCGCCGCGCTGTCTGATATCCTCCGCATTTCCGGCGGGGCCACGGTGAAGCCCATGTATGTGTAGTTCTCGTACATGGCGAAGCCAGACGAGCTTCCGGCGGCCCCCCAGCGCTCAATGTCAGCGGGAACTGTCGGGTCATTGTAACGAGGGTTGACTATTCCCCATAAAAACTGCGGCTGTTCCAGTTGAGGATTTGTAATGTCCATCATGTAAAACCCTGGACCGCCAAGGCCCATCGCGCCAGCCATAAAGGTTCGGCGATTTCCGCTGACAGTCACGTTGCTGTTAGTCAGCCTGCCGTCCAGTATCCTTATAGCCCGCGAACGCATTTCTATTTTGTCCCGGTGTATGAAAAACTGTCCGGCTTGCGAAAATCTCTTGTCGCGAACCATAGGGTTCCGCACCATGGGCGGTATAAATCCCCATATTTCTTCCCCGGTCACCACGTCTATGGCGTGAAGAACGCCCCTGTTTGTGTGAAGGTAAACCATTGGTCTTGGCTGGTTAAGGCTATCACCAGTGTTGTGCGTGGCTGTATTTGTGACAACAATGGGAACGGAGTTCTCAGTGTCTCCCAAAATTCCGCTGAAATCTCCTTCGTAGTTGATCAGCCATTCGCGAAATTCCAAGGCTACGTCGTCAGAATGAAGGGGCGAGATTCCGAACAGGCTCCGCATCTGCGAGACATCCAAACTGCGTACTGTTACGAGAGCACCGTTCGTGTTATTCGTCCAGAGTCTCCGATACCGCGTGGCGGCATACGCCATCATTATCTGCCCCGCATCTGCGCCAAGACCGCCTCCGCGCATTATCCACTCAGGCGCAGGCTGGGATGGCAGGATCTCACGAGTGATAGGACACCGCCTCGGCATAATGCGCTTATGTAGAGCGCCTCTCCATTGCCTGCCCGTTTCTACCGTGTAAGAAGTAGAGAGAATAACATCCATGCCGTCTATCGATATGTCCTCCGGTATAGCTGGAGCGCCGGATGCCATCTGCGCGGATTGTATACCGTACAGGGCGGCGAACAGCCCGGCCAGCAGGTCTTCCGTGTTTTCAGCGAAGATGGCATGCACGCTACGGTCAGGCACAAGCACGCCCTGGGAGTTCCGCATGGGCTGGCCAGCGTGGGCCATGCGCCTTATGTTGTTGCGTACATTACGCATCATTCTCATGGTATCGTCATCGCCTGGGACGTTAGAGGGCAGGTAGGGGTAGCCGTCGTTTTCCATATCCTCCGTGCTGACCAGTCCGACCACTATAGTGCGGATGCCCCGTTCCATGCTGAAGGCAGGTTCGTATATCCAATCTGTTCCATTCCAGCGGCGGCCCCTCATTACCTGGGAATTTTCGTAGATATCTATCAGCGTACGCATCATTGATCTGTGCGGGGAGCTCTCATAAAGGGTACTTCCATTCCAGCCGGGAAAGATTTCGCTGCCGGTAGAGAAATAAATTACCCAGTTGTTCTGGCACGATCCGGTAACGGGGAAAAAGCCTCTTGTGTCGCCGGAGCCGTTGGCATTGCCTGCCGAGAATGGCAGTATCCTGTTTGGGGAGAAGAAATCGAGTACATCGCCCAAAGCAGTACCGGCCATAAAGCCCTCAGATGTCTCGACGCGCCTCATTATCACGCCTGTCGACGTATCGCCCGCGTTGGCGATAAAACCGGTGGCGCCGCGCTGGCCTGTGTAGTAAACAACAGCATTGGGAAACCCTGTCATATTGCCTCTGTCCACTGAAGCGGTGGTATTAGCTGCCCTAACCGAACGAGATCCAATCTGACCTGGATTAGCTAACCAGTTGTCCCGGCCAAACATCGCCCTCTCCGGTGAAACCATTAGAGAGTGCGGAGTAAGCTCCAGGTTGACAAAACGGTTATGGACTCCTGCCGCACCAGCGGTTGCCTGCTGCTCTATTCCATCAATAAGCTCGCGGAAGGCAAAAAGGGACTGGGTAGGCTCAAAAGCCCCGTCATTACCTCTGCTGTACATGAAGTCGAAAGGAACGCGCAATTTCAAGCGCCCGGCGTGGCGCGGCCCGTCGACATGTCCGCGCAAAGCAACAGTAACGCCTCCGGTTGAAATCGCCCGATTTATACCGGTGGACGGAATCTCGTGTGAAGCGATTGAAGCTCTGCCCTGCGGAACCCCATCAGCTACGCCGTAAGGGTGGAGTATGCTCTGCCTCGTAAGAACATTGGAAGCGTTCGGGTGAAATGTATTATTGTGACTCCCAACGCCGATGCCTGTCCAATTTCCGGCGGCGTTTAAACCGATGTTGGAATAAATGGACACAAGCCGCGTGGCGCCGGCAGCGGTTCCGGCGATTCTATTCTCCATGAAGGTCGTGGCCAATCCCAGTCTTATCCTAGAGAGCAAGTTGACATTTTCATGCTCAGGCGACAGTAGACGCCACAAAACAAGCTTGAGCTGGTACATCCTGCTGTCGTTGGGAACAAGATGCTGGTTGGCCAGAAACAGAGGAACAGGCGGCCCGAATTCAATGATATCGCCGCTCGCGTCCTTAACGGGAAGATGAGGTATCAGCGCAGCAGGGAAACCGGTAGGAGGATTGCTCCTATCGAATCTTAAATTAGCCCAGGCCGGGTTGCGAAAGGTCAGCAGGAAGGGCCTGTCTGGGTCTGGACTGTAGTAGTGGTAAGGGTCCCCGATGATGTTGTTCTCCGCATAGATGTCCCTGCCCCATCGATTATTGTCACCGGTGCGCTCATCGCCAACAAATGGCGGCCTGAACATCCTGCCGCTCGGAGGATTGACGTTATTACGCCTGTTATCATTTTCTGCAATTGCTCCAACGCTTATGGGTCGTGAGCCTGTTCCGAAAGTGTTTTGCGCATTCAGGCTTGCCCTGAAATGCGCGTTCCGCATCTCAGGCTGGTTCTCTCGCATCCAAGCGTCATCCGGGGTAGTGGTCAGAGCTCCCATCCCACCTACCCCTGCTGTTTCCCACCTGAATACGGGCATTTGGCCCCGCATAGACATGGTCATGTTGTTCGACTGGTCAACCACGATAAGTATGTTCGAGTCTATGCCCCGCACAATTTCATCCGCCAATAGGCCGATGTGCTTATCAAACGATCTGAGGCTCGCCGCGTCTGCATTTTTCAGCGTGAACACCGCCCCCAGACATATCGACAATAGTAATACGCATGTTATTTTCCTCATTTCAACACACAAACCACCTTCCTGTTTTGGTTTAGAGGCGCTGGCCTTTTATGGCCAAGACGCTCCATGTTTTACCTTTCATTGTCTTGCTTTTGCGGTTCCGCTTTACTGCAGCGTCTGGATAAAGGCTTTCTCGGCCATGCGTAGGCGATTTCCAGCGGCGTCGAAAAGCACAACGCGAATCATGTACGCGCCGAATCGGTTAATCGGAGACTCCACAAAGAAAGAGGGGGGAGGAAGCTCAGGGTCAGCATTTGCCATTATGGCGTCCATATTAAGCCAATTCAGTTCGAAAGACATGTCGAAGACAGATACCTGCGCACGAAGAGGCCGCCCCACCCCATCCGAGATATTGACTACCCTCCTGAAATTGTCACCATCAATCGCGAGGTTTGCCAGGACAGCGATATTGTCGTTTGGAGGATTCGCGAGATTGGCTCTGTTTGCCGCCAGCTGCTGCGAGACGAGGACGATGTTGTCGGCGACCTCGTTCGTCTGGATGATGCGGGCCATCTCGGACTGCACAAGATCAAGCACGACAGTGTGGTCAACGAAAACCGCCGTTTCTCTCGGAGCGAGCCAGGCATGGCGAAAAGATATATTGAAAATTATGGCCATGATTGCGCTTCCAACTACCATAATCACCAGCGCCATAACCAGGGCAGAACCCTTGCGCGATTTATTCATTTTCTGCGCTCTCAATTTACTATCCTCCAGGTCAAAGTTTTCGTAACGATGCGAAATTCGAGGTCATCGTCGTCAATTTGCTCCGGCAGCCAGGCTGGCCAATTGTGCTGACCAACCCCTACCGTGGGGTTACGCTCATCTCCACGCGCCGCAATGAACATCATGAGAACGCGCGACTGAGGGTCAAAGGCGAACTGAAGCCCCACGATGTTTCGCGCCAAGACTTCGTCACTGTCAGCAGCAGGCGTGGCTAAATTCCTCCGTCTCAATTGGTTTGGGAATTGATCAGGGCGCTGAGAACGGTAAATTCGCGCGGCCTGCATGACGTGGATTTCGTCCAGAGACATGAGAAGGCGCTCATCCATATCCGGTGCGCCGGCAGGGGCTCCTGGAGCGGCCGTCACCGTCATATTGCCTGTGGGGTTAGCAATCTCCCTTACGAGCAATGGTATACGCAGGGTCGGAAGAAGTATCCATGCCCGTGTATTCGCAGAAGTTACATCGCCGTCTGCCACTGCCTGAACACCAGCGGCCCGCCCATCCCATGAAACGTTGCGAAGAGTGTTGTACGCGTTGTTTACCACTGGTGCAATAATCAAATCATCGCCTCGGCCGATTGTAGCATTCCCTTGAATTTGGGCCATCACACCTGTAGGAACCCCAAATGCATAGTGCAAATCAGACCCGATGAAGAGAGGGCGGTTTGGCCCCCCTGCCATTCCGAGATTCGCGAGTCCGGCGATATTTGCCGGATTTGCAACTGGGCCTGTAGTTACAGTTACAGGGCCTCCTCGCTCTGGGTTGGCTGCCAAGCCGAAAAACGCCGTTACTGGTACGTCAGGCGCACCACGGAAAGACCAAGCGAAGGAATCGCTAAAAGCCCGCATTTCTCCAGGAGGAGCGCCTATGTTTACTCCACCGGCATTGACCGCTCTTCCGCTGTTGTTAGGCACGCCCAGGCCAATCATTGCGAAATCCCGCGTCAGCCTCTGGATGGCAATGTTTAATTCAAATTCTGCCCTGGTAAGGTCGTCTATTTGAGAAAAGGAGGCAAAGAAAAGCCACAAAGCCGCAATAGCAGCCCCTCCCAGAATCATAACAATTATCATTGCTATGAGGATTTCTGTCAGGGTAAACGCCTCGCGGCGTTTTTTCGACAGTTTTTTTAATATCTTTGGCAGGTTCGGCAGAATTTTCGATGTACTGTCTCGCAATCCGCGCGTTTCGTTACGGCGCATCGGGTTCACTCCAATCCTGCACTGTCTTGTTTATGGTCGCGTTGAAGCTTCGGGCATTGTTGCCCTGCATATTAACCCAGGCCCTGCCGCTCGAACTGATGAGTACATTGAGGGCGAGGGTGCGTTCGTTCGGGGTTAGAATCGGAATAGGCTCCACATCAACTGTAAAGCCTCTTATCTGAGCCCTTCTGACTCCAGCCTGCGTTCCGCCCATCAGAGTCACGGCTTCACTGAAAGCGTTGTCAGCTAGGCTTACCAGAGCTGGCCCGGTGAGGTTTATGTTGTCAGGTCGAAACATTGCGTCAAACACCTGCACAAAACTGAACAGTAGCTCCCGGCTTTCTCTGTAGTGCCTGCTGTGAATGTGGGTTTTGTGCGCCCACGTCATCATGGTAAAAATCGCTCCGAAAGCGAGCGCAAGAACGACCATTAATATGAGGCTCTCGACAATACTTGCCCCTTTTTGTCTTGTTTTGCAAAGCGTCACAACATTCATAATTTACACCTACCAAACATCAATTTTCAATATAAAAACATGGATAGCTATGCCTTGATTTTCAGCCTTTAGCACCTTGCGTTTTATGCATTATTTTTAGATTTGTGATTATACGCCTATAGCTTGCATATCATCAAGGAGATAAAATAAGGTAATAAATATGCGTAATCTATGAGTTTTCCAGTGTTTGGCCTTCTTTAACTTCTAGGCAAAATCCAACCCGTAAATTCGCCGCGTATTTTCGGCGAATACTTTTTCGTAGTATTTTTCAGGGATGACGTTTGCGGCAAAATCAATGTAGTTTTTATGTTTGCCAGCGGCCAGTCGGCTCCGAACATCAAGCGGTAGTATGCATCCACGTAGGATAGCCATATTCTGAGGTGGGTGTAGCTTGCATATCATCAAGGAGATAAAATAAGGTAATAAATTATGCGTAATCCATGAGTTTTTTCAGTGTTTGGCCTTCTTTAACTTCTAGGCAAAATCCAGCCCGTAAATTCGCCGTGCGTTTTCGGCAAACACTTTTTCGTGGTATTTTTCAGGGATGACGTTTGAGACAAAATCAATGTAATTTTGGATGTTTGCCAGTGGCCAGTCGGTTCCGAACATCAAACGGTCGTATGCGTCCGCGTAGGCTAGCCATGTTCTGAGGTGGATAAGGTAGTCTTTTTTCTCACTGAAAAACGTTGGCATATCCATCAGCCCTTCTAGTAAGCCTGACAAATCAGCCGAGACATTCTTGTTTTTAGCCATCACTGCCGCCGCGTCCACAAACCACGGGGAGCCAAAATGACACATTACAAACTGAACCCCCGGAAAAGACGCCGCCGCTTCATCCAGTGTAAGCGGGTGACAGTACTTGAGCTTAGCCTGCGCGACAGACGTCTCCCCTGTGTGAATCGCCACAGGCTTGCCGTAGCTCTCGGCAAGCTCGTATATAGGGCTGTATTTTTCGTCTGAGGCGTAGTAAGAATTATATCCAGGGTACAGTTTCACGCCAACGCAGGTGTCGCGCCGCAGGTTTTGTTCCACCAGGCGGTACGTTCCTTCGGGATCGTCTTCCCAGTTTATAAACCTATCCAGCCCAACGCAATACCGCATAAATTCAGGGTATACATGGGCTTCTGGCGCAAGAGAGCGGTTGCCCATCACGACCGCGCCGGTAATTCCCAGACGGACGTATTCTTCTCTCAGGTGAGCTGTGCTGTTTTCGTGCCCCGCCTGCCGCGCCAAATCCTGCGCGCGCTCCTCCGCAAAAATGTGTATGTGTGCGTCAATAATTTTCATGAACATCTCCAGCGTAAATTCAATGAGTTTTATCAGCGTTTCAACCGCCGCGCTTTTATTTTACATCCAGTTTAACTTTTTCTGTTGAGGTGTTTAGAAACTCCGGTTAATATATGACTATTACAAGGCAACCTTCAGAGGAGTGACGAAGAATGAACAAATTTGGAAAATCGAAAATGGCGTTTTTGATTTTTTTGGTTTTCTTGATCGGAACATATGGCGACATGCGGGCCACGCCTGCGGAAGGAGCGTTCGTTATCAGCCTTGACGACGCTCTGGCGATAGCGATGGCTAATCATCCCAGCCTGATGGGAGCGGAAGGCCAGATAGCGGCCCAGCGTGGGCGTCTTACCCAAAGCGCCGCCGGTGACAGGCCGGAGGTGTCCGGTAGCGTGTCAACTTCCCGCCGCGGTGTGGGCATCGGAACCGGAACCGCCGGTTACTCAGCTGGAGTGTCGGCCAGCATGAGAATTTTTGACGCGAACAGGAACAGGTACGCCGTGGATTCGCAGCGAAACACCCTTTCGGCCGTGGAAGAGGACGGGCGCACCACGCTGAGAGACGTGCGAGCAAACGTGAAAACCTCGTATATGATTCTCCTGCTCAATATGGAAATTGTGGGGCACAGGCTCGAATCTGTACAGGCTTTCGAGCAGTATCTGAGGCAGGCGGAGGCTTTTTACGAAGTGGGAATAGCCCCCTGGTTCAACGTAACAAAAGCGGAGGTAGACCTGGGTAGAGCACAGCTTTCTCTGCTGGAAGCCGAGTCGAATGTCGAAATCGCGAAGGTCGTTTTCTTCAATGCGATGGGCATTGACAGGCCCTATGAAACATTCACACTGGCCCCGATAAATCTGGAAGTACCAGACTGGCTGGCTCAGCTGGACAGGCGTAACCTTCGGGAGGCTGAGTTTCTAGCCGAGGCGCTGGAAAACCGGAGCGACTACAGAGCGTCAGAATTCAGGATGCTGGCTGGGGTCGCGACTTTAAGAGCAGAAGCTCGCGTCTCTTCGCCCAGCGTGTCTGTCACGGGCGGGCTTGGCAGAGGAGGGCGCGACATTTCAAATCTTGACACTGAGTGGAACGTGGGCCTTGCGATGTCCATTCCGATAGTAGATGGCGGGGCCGCAAACGCCAGAATGGCGGTCGCAGATGGGCAGCTTACGTCGCTTGAAGCGTCGCAGGAGAGGCTTAGGCAGGACATCGCGCTGGAAATCCGCAGAACGCTCGCCGACTTATCGAATGCGCGGGAACGCATCCGAATCACTGAATTGAACATGTTAAGCGCCGAAGAAAACCGCAGAGTAGCCATTGGGCGGTATGAAGCTGGAGCAGGAAGTCCATTTGAGGTAACAGACGCGCTGCTTTCGTACACCGACGCCCGCCTGGAAAACCGCAGAGCCAGATACGACCTGCAATTGGCGCTCGTGGCTCTCGAAATAGCGACCGGCAGAGAGATATAAATTTTAAGAACTCCCTCCAACCTGCGGCTACCTATCTCAGAGGAGAGTGCCCAAAGGGCAGGGAGAGCTTACCGGAAATCAGAGAAATCAGGGAGGAAAAATCGTCATGAGAAAAATAAAATCGCTGCTCTGGATTGCGGCGCTTGTAGCGGTGGGTTACGCCGGATACTGGTTTTTATCTCCGGCAGAGACGGTCTTTATTTACAGAACTCAGCCTGTTACGCGAGGTTCCATCGTCTCGACAGTCAACGCCACAGGCAGAGTCAACGCGGTGGAGATGGTTGACGTTGGCACGCAGGTCTCTGGAACGATCAGTGAGATTTTCGTGGATTTCAACAGTCCGGTCGCAAGAGGCCAGCTTCTGGCACGGCTTGACCCTGAGTTTCTGAAATCCAGAGTCGAGGAAAGCAGGGCCGGCCTGGCGCTTGCGCGAGCTACAGCCGCTAGAGCTCAAGCCGAGGCGGACAGTGCGCGGCGCAACGAAGCGCGCAGCACAGAACTGTGGGAGCGCAGGCTGATAGCCCGCATAGATATGGAAAACGCGCAGACTCAGCTGCACGTGGCCAGGGCAATAGCGGTCGAGGCTAATTCGAGAGTTCTTCAGGCTCAGGAGTCGCTGAGACAGGCCGAGACGAATCTCAGGTACACAGAGATAATATCTCCCATTGACGGAATAGTTATATCCCGTCAGGTTGACGTTGGCCAGACCGTGGCGGCCAGCCTTCAGGCGCCGGTGCTTTTCTCCATAGCCAGAGATCTTACGCAAATGCAGGTGGAGGCTAGCATAGACGAGGCCGACATTGGCCGCGTCAGGGAAGGCCAGAGGGCCGTATGCAGATTCGATTCATGGCCGGGAGAAGTTTTCGAGGGAATTGTTGTTCAGAGGCGGCTTAACCCGGAAATAATCTCTAACGTGGTGACCTATGTTGTCATATTGAATGTTGACAACGCTGAAAACAAGCTTATGCCCGGCATGACGGCAAGTGTGTCTATCGAAACGGAGCGGCGCGATGACATCCTCAAAATACCAGCCGCAGCTCTTAGGTTCACCCCGCCCGCTGAAGCTGCCGCCAGCATCGGGCAGCCGCAAACTAGCAGCACCAGCGCCAACAGGCCGTCTGGCCTTCTGCCTATTCCTCAGCGAGGTATGGGCAGAGGTGGCGGCGGAAATACCGGCGGAGACAGAGAAGAAGGCATGACTGTATGGCTGGTTGAAGACGGGCGCCTTATTGATAGCATGGTTGTAAATAATACCGGAATCAGCGACAGAATGTGGGTAGAGTTTCGCGGAGGCCCTAACTCGCGCCTTCGTGAAGGGCAGGAGCTGGCCATTGCATTTACCACAGAGGCGGCGGGGGCGGCTATGGCGGGCGGCAGACGATAGGCGCACCGGTTATGGGTATTATTGAAGTAAGAGACCTTGTAAAAGTATACCGGTCGGGAGAAAACGAATTGAGAGCGCTGGACGGAGTGTCTTTTTCCATAGAGCGGGGGGAATTCGTGGCGATCATGGGTTCCTCCGGCTCCGGCAAATCGACGGCCATGAACATGCTAGGCTGCCTGGATTCCCCGACCGAAGGCACTTACATGCTGGATGGCAAAGACGTTTCTAAGCTCTCCAGTGATGAATTGGCATACGTTCGCAACATAAACCTGGGGTTTGTTTTTCAGGGCTTCAATCTTCTGCCGAGGCTCAGTGCGCTGGACAACGTGGCCCTGCCTCTCGTTTACGCGGGAATCGACATAAAAGAGCGGAATGCGCGGGCGGCAAAAGCTCTGGAAAAAGTCGGATTGGAAGAGCGGATGAAACACCGCCCGAACCAGCTGAGCGGCGGTCAGCAGCAGCGAGTTGCGATAGCGCGGGCGCTTGTTGGGAATGCGGCTATAATTCTTGCTGATGAACCGACTGGCAACCTCGACACAAAAACGAGCGTTGAGATCATGAATATTCTTACGGAACTCAACGGCGAGGGCAAAACCATTGTGTTGGTGACTCACGAGCCGGAAATAGCCGCGTATGCCTCGCGCATTTTACGCTTCAAAGACGGGAAATTAATCGAAGACACAAAGGGGCGGCAGGGGTGATGCCTGCTGCCCTATATAGCGATTTGCGTAATCATGAACATAAATTCAAGGCTAAAACCATGATAGCAACGCGCAATAATTTGTTCATAAAAGAGCCAACGGCTCTAAAAAGAGGTGGATAAATATGTTTGAGGTAGTCCGAACGGCCGTTTCTTCTTTGTGGGCCAATAAAACCCGCTCCATGCTCACCATGCTGGGTGTAATCATCGGCGTTGCCGCCGTCATAGCAATGATCGCGGTTGGCAACGGAGCAAGCCGCCAGATGGAGGGAGTTATTTCAAGCATGGGAGCCAACATGATAATCCTCCGCCCAGGTTCGCATAACGTGGGCGGCGTGCGTCAGGGCGCCGGAACCGGGGTTGCCATTACCATGGCGGACATAAGGGCAATTGAAGAAGAGTGCTGGTCGGTCAGGAACATAGCGCCTCAAGTAAACGTCAGCGCCCAGCTTGTGTTCGAGAACCGTAACTGGCCAGTGCAGGTGCTGGGTTCAACGCCTGCCCTTTTCTACATCCGTGAACTTCAGCCGCAGATTGGGCGGCTTCTTGACGAAGAGGACGTTAGGCTGGCCGCCAGAGTCGCAGTTATAGGCGAAACAGTGGCGCGTGAACTGTTTGGCGACAGCAATCCAGTAGGTCAATACATGCGTATCAGAAACGTGCCTTTCGAGGTTATCGGCGTACTTATCCCAAGAGGGCAATCAGTAATGGGGCAGGACCAGGACGACACCGTGATTGTTCCAGTCACGACAGTGCAGAGGCGCCTGTCGCGTAGTGCTACCCCGGACGCAGTTAACATGGCCTTTATACAAGCATGGGACATCAGCATGATGGACAGCGCTATCGCTGAGGTCAGCGCACTTTTGAGGCAGCGTCACCGCCTGACCCCTGACAGAGAGGACACGTTCAGCCTTCAGAACCTTACCCAGACACTCGACACCATGGCTCAGTCAACGCGGGTTATGTCGCTGCTGCTGGGTTCTGTGGCGTCCATTTCCCTTCTGGTGGGCGGTATAGGTATTATGAACATCATGCTCGTCTCCGTCACAGAGCGTACTCGCGAAATAGGCATACGCATGGCAATAGGCGCACGAAGAAGCGACATACGAATTCAATTTCTGCTGGAAGCGATGCTCCTTTCCCTTTTGGGCGGCTTAATCGGGATATTGCTCGGCCTCGGCGCGTCTATCGCTGTTACGGAGATACTTAGGTGGCCAACGTTTGTTTCCGCCGGGGCTATCGGCCTCGCGGCTGGGTTCTCCTGTTTTGTGGGAATATTTTTCGGATTTTACCCAGCGTGGAAAGCCTCTCTGCTGCGTCCGATAGACGCACTGCGGTTTGAATAAAACAATAACGCAAAAGAGCAAAAAGCATGAAAATCAAACGCCGCCTTTTTCTGTCGAACATCCTGATGATCGTCATTCCGCTGTTTGTAAGCCTGGCTGTCTTTTTCGGAGGCTTGTACTTTTACTCCCTTGTGTCCGACTCGGACGAGGAACAGACGGGCCGCCGGGGTGGGAGGGCGTCTTTCATGGAAATGGTTAGGGAAGCGGAGACTTTGGTCGAAACGTGGCAAAACGCGCCGTCAGCAGCGATGGCAGAAGACATTGAAAAATTCAACGCTAGATTTTCAGGCGACATGGTGTTTTTAACCTTATACAGAGACGGAGTGCCGCTTACCTCCCTCCCGCCGGATGAAGACTCCATGTTGAAACAGGCCCTTACAGCGGCCGAGCCGATTTCGCTTTTTTCCAGAGCGCATGCCCGGACAGTCGGTGATTACAGAATTGTCCTGCACAGAGCGCCGCGAGTGTCGAGGCCGCCTCAAGACTATCAAAGCATGGCGATGATCGGAGTGATCGCCTCTCTGATATGCTCCGTGTTTATAATTCTGGTCACCAATCGTTTTTTGACGCGCTTCGTGTTCAAAAAAATCGTCCACGGGATGGACACCCTGACTCACGGGGTTCATCAGGTGCGCGACGGCAATCTGAGTTTCAGAATAGCCTATGCGGAAAATGACGAATTCTCACAGGTCTGCGGAGATTTTAACGAAATGGCGGCCAGACTGCTGGAATCAGTCGAGGCAAGGCGAAAAGACGAGCGCAGCCGCAAAGAGCTTATCGCTGGCATTTCTCACGACCTCCGAACTCCACTTACCTCCATAAAAGCTTACGTGGAGGGCCTTGAACAGGGCGTAGCCGCCACTCATGAGGCCAGAACACGCTACATAAATACTATAAAAAACAAAGCCCGCGACCTCGAACACATCATAGACAGCCTTTTTCTGTTTGCGAAGCTGGACACAGGGGAATTTCCCTGCAACATGGAACGGGTTGATCTGGCGCACGCGATTTCAGAAATTGTTGACGGGCTGAAAGAGGAATACGCTAACAGAAAACTTGATATATCGCCGGTTAGCGTACACGGACGTTCGTATGTGAATATCGACGTAGCACAGATACGCAGCGTCATTATCAACATTTTCGAGAACAGTGTAAAGTACAAAAACAAGGCACGATGCAAAATCAGCGTTGAGGTGACTGAGGCTGAGGTAACTGAACGAGAAGGTTTCGTGTCACTTGTGATATCAGACGATGGGCCGGGGGTTCCAGAGGAAGCGCTCTCCAAACTTTTCGATGTTTTTTACAGGGGCGATGAATCGCGCAACGAGCCAGGGAAGGGCAGCGGGCTTGGCCTTGCAATAGCCGCAAAGATGGTGAAATATTTTGGAGGTTCCATTGAAGCCGCCAACGTTCCGACCGGCGGCCTGTCCATAAAAATGACGTTCCCGAAAGCAGGAAATGGTGAAATGCATGGAGAAGAAAAAAATACTGATAATTGAAGACGATGTGTCCATAGCCGAGATCGAGCGCGATTTTCTTGAAATCAGCGGCTTTGAAGCAGTGGTAGCCGCAAACGGAACAGACGGTTTTCGCGAGGCTGCTGACAAAAAATATGACCTCATCCTTCTTGACGTAATGCTGCCTGGGCTTGACGGGTACGAAATAGCCAGAAGGCTGCGCAGTGAACCGCACAATCTGGATATACCCATATTAATGGTGACGGCCAAGACCGAGGATGCAGATAAAATACGCGGCCTCGGCCTCGGCGCTGACGATTACATATCAAAACCATTTTCCCCAACGGAGCTTGTCGCCAGAGTGAGGGCAAACATCGCCCAGTACGACAGGCTGACCGCTACACAGCCCGGTAAAGCGGAAGAATTCTCTGTCGGGGATATCAGAATCAACACGAAAGAACACAGAGTTTACCTGGACGGCAAAGAAATTGACCTCAAAAACAGGGAGTACGAGCTTTTGCTGTTTATGGCCTCAAATCCCGGAGTGATATTCGGCAAAGAAACCCTTTACGAAAACATCTGGGGAATGGACGCTATGGGAGATTCTGCGACAGTTGCCGTTCACATCAACCGCCTGCGGGAAAAAATAGAGCGCGAACCATCCGAACCGGATCATATCCAAACCGTGCGCGGCGTGGGCTACAGATTTAAAATCGTTTCTCAGCCGTGAGGTTTCTGGCGAAAGTAAGATACAATAGCTTTCTTCTGCGATATAATTCCCTTTAACGAGAGACGCCCCCTTAAATCAGGGAAGGGATGATTATCGGAATGGCTAATGCCGTCCCAAATATTGAGTACATAAGAAGCCGTATCTCCAGAGCACGAGAGCTGCTGGAGACGAAAGAGCTGTTGGTTCACCTTCTCAACCTGCCGGACAACCGAATCTTGCCTCAGTTCGGCGTGACCCAGTGGGCTCCGCATGAAGTTCTTGGGCTTAAAGATAAAATTTTCTGCGATTTAACTACGGAACTAGTCAGAAATGGCTGGAACTGCAACGCGGCTTCTTTCGGGGAGAGCCACCGCGACACTTTACTGATGGAGATGGCTAGGCGCGGTTTCGCTCAATCAATAACCAAACTGCTGGAGCTGGGAGCTGACGCGGACTACAACAATCAGGGTTACGGCGCTTCCACTCCGCTGATGTGTACCAGCGACCCCGCCATCATGAAGAAGCTTTTTTACTATGGAGCCAACCCTCTGGCGGGCAACGCTCTGGGGCAGACCGATTTTACGTATAAAATTTTAAAAGGTCTGATGTCGAGCGCGCGTTTTTACCTTTACAACACGGAGAAAATACCGTTTCAATCCCTGCTGAACAACTACAAAGACTGTGTGATGAGCAGCGCCAGCTACCCATACGAGCCGATGTATCCACTCTGCCTTCTTCCGGTGGTGCCTCCGAACTCGCCTTACAAAAATATTATAGACAAGCCCCTGATAGACAGCATGCTGAGGGGGCACTTCATGCCGTTTTCGTCCGAAGCGCTGAATTACAGGCTACATAGTAATCTGACAGTATGGCAGTACGTCAAAACCTGCATGAAAAGCCATGCGAATGTGTCACCCGCGCTGGCTATAGCCTTCGTCGCCTGCATGGCAAAAATGGAAAATGGCCGAACGCCCGACAATTTTGCCTTTATTGAAGCCTACCTCGAAAAACCGCTTCCGCGTGAATTAATGCCGCGCGAGGCGCTGTCCAAGTCAGTGTTCGTGTACCTGCTTTTTTCCATCGGAGCGTTTCCTCCGGCGCAAATAGTGCGCTGGCTGATGTTAATAGGAAAACTGGTACGTAAGTTCACGGCCTGGCTTGAAGTCATGGGAGAGGCGCCTTTCAGGGTGGCTAACTCGCTGCTTGGCGGGAGCAAGCGCACAGGCAACGCACTCTACGAACTGGTGAATATGCAGTCGCTTCTGGCCATGCGGGTAAATATATCGGACGGGTTCGGCGAGTTTCGCATACCGGACGAACTGGCGGATACTTTTGCCGGCAATTCATACATCAGGCAGGCAGACGACCTGTTCGAGGAAGCATTTTAGAGGAACATTTTAAAGAAACTGCATCAGACCTGGAGGACACTGTTTTGTCACATTTGACATGGGGTAACATGGACTGCGTCGAACTAGCGCGTATACACGGCACACCGCTTTACGTTATGGACGAGGCTGTGATTCGTTCACGTTGCGCGGAGGTGCGCGAGTCGTTTTTGGAAAAATGGCCTGACACGGTGGCGTGTTACGCCAGTAAAGCGTTTTTAACGACCACTATGGCGAAAATAATTGAGCAGGAAGGGCTTGGACTTGACGTCGTATCCGGCGGAGAGCTTCATACGGCACTTGCGGCGCGTTTTCCTGCTTCGCGGATTGTGATGCACGGCAGCGCGAAGTCAGAAAACGAGCTTTGCTCCGCGCTCTCTCACGGCGTGGGGCGTGTTGTAGTGGACGGACAGATGGAATTGGAATTACTGGCTAAACTAGCAGCCGAGTCCGGCAAATGCCAGGATATCCTGATACGCGTTGCGCCAGGCGTTGTTCCCAAGACACATTCTCACATCGTAACTGGCCACAAGGGAAGTAAATTCGGCCTTCCTCTGCAAAGCGGCCTGATCGAAAAAGCAGTGGTTTTCGCGCTAGCTGCTCCAAATCTGAGGCTCAGAGGGTTCCATTTTCACATAGGCTCCCAGATATTTGAAAACGAAATGCACGTTAAATCAGTGAAGCGCGTGGCCAGTTTGATGGAAAGCCTGAAAAGCCGTCTGGGTTTTGAGACGGAAGAATTAAATTTTGGCGGCGGCTTCGGGGTGGGTAAAATGCCGGAAAAAACTTCAAACTCTATTTCAGGCGAGCGCCATCTTCCAATCGCTTTTTTCACCGACCCGATGATGGAGGTTCTTAATTTTGAGTGTAGCTGGAGAGGCCTGAAACGCCCGTCCGTAACTATCGAACCTGGGCGCTGGATTGTCGCGGAAGCCGGGATAACGCTTTACAGAGTCGAAACTGTCAAACACCTGCCCGAAGTAACATACGTAGGAGTGGACGGAGGCATGCCGGATAACCCTAGGCCATCGCTCTACCAGGCGTCTTACGAGGCTGTGATCGCCAATAAAATGGATTTGCCTGCGGCCAAAAATGCGAAAAACGCGGGGGAGACAGAAAAAGTTACTATCGCCGGCAAGTGCTGCGAGACGGGGGATATACTGATAGAGTCCATCGCTCTGCCGCCTGTCGAACGTGGTGATGTTATTGCGGTTTTTAACACCGGAGCGTACAATTTTTCGATGGCCGGGAACTACAACCGCCTGACGCGCCCAGCGGTAGTGCTGGTGAACAATGGGCGCGCCGACGAGATTGTAGAGCGTGGAACCCTCGACGGCCTGCTGCTCGGCGACAGGATGCCGGAACGAATGTGCGCGGCATCGCGCGAAAAGGGCTGTTCTGAAGCATGAAAATGTGCTACTCTACGTTGGTATAGTGTGCTTATATTATTTTAGAAGTCAGGAGGAATTTGGAGGTTATGGGAATCCGCAACATTGACGAGCTTTGCGAGGAATTAAAAGTCAAACGGGCCTCCGCTCTCGCAGGAGGCGGAGAAAAAGCGATCGCCAAACAAAAAGAAAAAGGCAAGGGAACGGCTAGGGAGCGCGTGCTAAAACTTCTTGATCCCGGCAGTTTTGTGGAGATCGACGAATTCGTCACCCACAGATGCACCAACTTCGGGTTGGAAGCATCTAAGCCGCTTGGCGACGGAGTTATTACGGGATGGGGCACGATAGAAGGGCGTAAGGTCTTCGTTTTCAGCCAGGACTTTACAGTACTGGGCGGCTCCCTGGGAGAAAAACACGCTGACAAGATATGCAAGGTTCAGGATATGGCCATGGAGATGGGTTGTCCGATAATCGGCATCAACGACTCCGGTGGGGCGCGTATTCAAGAGGCAGTGGACTCCCTTAACGGCTACGGCAAAATATTTTTCCGCAACACCATTTCCAGCGGTGTCATTCCGCAGATATCGGTCATCATGGGCCCGACGGCTGGCGGCGCGGTTTACAGCCCCGCTCTTACCGATTTCGTTTTCATGGTGGAAGGTTCAGGCATCATGCATATCACGGGGCCGGCTGTTATCAAGGCTGTCACCGGCGAAGAAGTCACCAGCGAAGAATTGGGCGGCGCGAACACTCATAACATGAAAAGCGGCAACGCTCACTTTAAAGCGAAAACTGAGGATGAGTGCTTCGCTCAAGTCCGAAAGCTGCTCTCCTACCTTCCGTCCAACAACCTGGACGACTCGCCAATGACCAACACGGCGGACAGCGTTGACCGTGCAGATCTCAAACTGCGCGAAATAGTTCCGACAAACCCCAACAAATCATACAACGTACACGATGTGCTGACGCGCGTGCTGGACGATGGAATTTTCACCGAAGTTCAGCCGGATTGGGCAAAGAACATCGTTACTGGTTACGGCCGCGTTGGTGGGCGCCCCATTGGTATCATCGCCAACCAGGCGAAGGTCATGGCGGGCTGCCTTGATATCGACGCTTCCGACAAGGCCAGCCGCTTCATACGTCACTGCGACGCGTTTAATCTGCCCATAGTTACCTTCGTTGACGTACCTGGCTACCTGCCGGGAGTCACTCAGGAAACGGGCGGCATAATACGCCACGGCGCGAAGATGCTGTATGCTTACAGCGAAACCACTACTCCGATGATCACGATAATTCTGCGCAAAGCCTACGGCGGGGCTTACCTCGCCATGAGCAGCAAGGCGCTGGGAGCTGACCTCGTCATGGCGTGGCCTCAGTCTGAAATCGCGGTTATGGGAGCGGAAGGCGCGGCAAACATCGTCTTCAAGAAAGAAATTGACGCATCAGCAGATCCGGGCGCGACTCGTTTGGAAAAAATCGAAGAGTACCGTCAGGCGTTCGCCACACCCTACGTTGCGGCGGAGCGCGGCTTTGTTGATCGCGTAATCATGCCGGAGGAGACACGCAAAGAACTGTGGCTCGCCCTGTGCGGCACTGAAAGCAAAAAAGTAGACCGTCCCAGCAGGAAACACGGCGTGATCCCCCATTAAGGGATCATTACATTGGGGGTAACGGCATATGAATAACTTTTTAGCTATTTTACTTATGGTTTCAGCTGGTGCGGCTCTCATGTATTATTTGAAGACAACTGACGGCAGTCAAGTCTCGAAACCTGTTCCCAGCCCAATGCAGAGAGCTGCTAAAGCAGGCGGCGGCAACGTGAAAACTCAACATGTAGCGGCTATCACAGCGGCTATTCTGACGGCTACCCAAGGGCGGGGAAGAATTCTCAGCATTGTGCCGCAGTCCGGCGTTGTTTCAATTACCTCCGGCGCGACCAGAAGATGGCGTGAAGCTGGTATAGTTGCGTCCGTCGGGCGGCGCGTTCCTCCATCCTGGAAGCGCTAGTGATCATAAAAATACAAAATATTTGAAAGGGGCATTTATAGCTTATGGGTTTGAAATATAAAGTAACGGTTGATGGAACGGCGTATACGGTAGAAGTGGATGAATTGGGTGCGGGAGCCGCACCTGTTGCAGTTGCACCTGTTGCCGCTCCTGTGGTAAGCGCGCCTGCTCCAGTTGCGACTCCTGTCGCGGCAGTAGCGCCGACGCCTGCTCCTGCCGCAGCGCCTGCGCCCGCACCGGCCGGGGGGTCAGTAATAATAGAAGCTCCTCTGCCAGGCAAGATACTGGACGTGAAAGTATCGGTCGGAGCCTCCGTGAAGAGCGGCGATCTTATCCTTATGCTGGAAGCTATGAAAATGGAAAACGAAATTTTCGCGACAGCCGGCGGCACTATCAGAGAAATCCGTGTAAAGAGCGGCGACAACGTCAACACCGGAGACGTTATGGTCGTTATCGGATAATTAAGATACGCTTCCGATAAATTAAATATGATTTTTTACCCAGGCTCCCTTTCGAGGGAGCCTTTTTAGGTATTTAAAGGTATACTTGTCACAATGCTTTCTTAATCATGTTTTCTTACAGGAGGATGCGCGGTGGAGATAAAATTTTTAGGCGCGGCTCAGGAGGTTACCGGCTCCAATTACCTCGTGGAGTGCGGCGGAAGGAAACTTTTTGTGGATTGCGGCATACATCACGGACGCGGCGAGGACGAAAAAAATAAAAAAGAACTCCCCGTTAACCCAGGCGATGTTGACGCCGTAATACTTACACATGCGCACATGGATCATTCAGGGCGTGTGCCTTTTCTTGTCAAGCAGGGCTTCAGGGGCAGGATATGGGCGACAAGGCCGACCGTGGAACTGTTGAGCGTTCTTTGGTACGATTCGGCGCACCTGATGATGGAGGAAACGGCGTGGAAGAACAGGAAAAATTCTCGTAAAGGGCTACCCCCCGAAGAACCACTTTACGATGTCAAAGACGTTGAAGACGCTTTGAAACTGCTGACTCCCATTGAATACGAAACGGAAAACGAAGTGCTGCCAGGCGTTAAAGTCAGCACTCACAACGCAGGGCATATTCTCGGCAGTGCCGTTGTATCTCTTGACTTGAAGGATTATGATGATGAAAACGAAGTC
>Ga0123352_10003431_pt1 | contig 22890 bp, 15 predicted proteins | sample TergutLab28metaG_FD_89700 | JGI IMG/M metagenome (GOLD analysis project Ga0123352, IMG submission 89700) | Labiotermes labralis P1 segment gut microbial communities from Petit-Saut dam, French Guiana - Lab288 P1 | ecosystem: Host-associated > Arthropoda: Insects > Digestive system > Gut ...
ATATATAGGAACATTTACTCCCTGATGATGATCCGGAAGGATTGAAACATGTAGGAGTGTTATATTAAAAAATGTTAATGGATTAGACGTACGTATTTTAACGTGTGTTTTATCAAGTAAATAAATAGTGCAATAAGTTGGTATTTGAAAAACATTTAAATCGGAAATCTGATGTTTATTGAACCGTGCATCATTGTGATAGTTGATGAATAAAAAACCAACTAGATGCCACTTGCTATTTTTATTTTACTTCTTAGAGGCTCAACATGTTTCGGGGATTAATATGCCCATCTTCAGGAGTTTGCGACTATGTTGTTGAACTACCACATTGGCCGTTTCGTTCTTGCTTTGTTGTGTGTTGGAGTTAGGGTGTGGTTCGACTAGGCTGGTATCCAGGCTGCAATAAAATGGCGGATGAATTTTATTCAACAACCCTCTGAGTTGCTGTTTGTACAGTGTCGGCGGTAGATGAATGAGACAGTGGAGCGGTGCTGACAGGGAGTACCGAAGTGCTGTCCCAATGCCACTCTGTCCACCGCAAAAGGCACATGGATTGGCCTGGCATCGAATCCAGGCCTCTATGGTTAGAGGCTGGCGACTAACATCCTAAGTCATGGCACGGTCTGAAAGAAATTATGAATAAATATACAGTTACATGCTTAATAAATCTTTCGGTTTGGAACCTTACCTGAACCCTATCAAAACGCCTCGCCAAGCCGACAACCTGCAGGCCTTGTCTGACCAGTTCCATGGCTACTGCAGCTCCTATACCAGAACTTGCACCCGTCACCACAGCAACCTTGTCCTTCCAGCGCTGCATTCTGGAACTACGCCATCAGACATCACCACTACTTCTCCGAAGTACCTGTAACTTACCTTTCTCATGAGACGCTAATGGTACTTCCGCTAATTAAGAAATACTCCATCTTTACGGTACTCCAATTATCATTACAGTAAAAGCGGAGAGAAGAAAACCAACTAGATGCTAGTGAATTATTTATTCCACTTGTAATTTGCTCAACTTGTGTCGGGCACTTATATGCCCATCATCAGGAGCTCGATACTATACTTGTGTTATTACCGCGTATAGTGTGTAATGCCTTGGTTGCTGCTGCCCTGCACCTGACCGCTGACCACCAGTAACCAAGGCATTACATAACATATGCGGTAATAACACAAGTATACGAGGTTTGTTCAAAAAGTATCCGGACTGACCACAGTACATGAAGTAGATAAGGCTTACGGGGTTTTAACCCAAATTGTCTTCATCATAGTTCCCTTCCGCAGCTACACACTTTGCCCAACCTTTCTGCCACTGTTGGAAACATTTCGCGAACTCTTCTTTCGGGATGTCTAATAGTGTCTTCGTCGAATTTCGTTTGATGTCCTCCGTTGCCTCAAATCGGTGTCCTTTCAGAACTTTCTAAAGCCTTGGGAATAGGAAAAGTCACACGGTGCGAGATCTGGTGAGAATGGTGGCTGCTGCAACTGAAAGGTGCCGCGTTTGGCTAAAAACTGCTGCACAAAATGTGAAGTGTGTGTGGGCGCATTGTCGTGGTGCAAGATCCAGTCGCCATCCCGCTATCCCACGGAGATCCCACAGTCATCCGCTCTCTCTCGTACTGTCCATCTCCTGTTATTGCGAACGACTGTTCTAACTTCAGCAATCATTTCCTCGTTTCTCAATGTTGACGGTCATCCCGAGCGGGGGTCGCTTTCAACGGAGGTTCTACCCTCTTTAAATTGACGGAACCAGTCAAACACTTGTGTACGACCCATTGCATCTTCACCGTATGCTTGCTGCGATAATTGATACGTTTCCGTTGCGGTTTTTCCGATTTTAAAACAAAGCTTGATGCAAATCGCTATGACATAAACGCACGTGTTACTTCCGCCACCTACCACAGCCAACTGAGCAAACGCAGCCACTTGCAACTTGTGTCATGAGTTGCTAAGACATGCACGAACATGTCAAGACTGGTTGTAAACACATGCCACCCAGTGAACAACCACTACATTTCCAATTCGGATACTATTTGAACAAACCTTGTAATCTCGAGCTCCTGATGATGGGCATATAAGTGCCCGAAATATGTTGAGCAGATTATAAGTGCAATAAATCATTCAGTAGCATTTAGTTGGTTTTCTTCTCTACGCTTATACAACGATGCACGGACAAAAATACATCAAATTATCATTAGTGTTCAAAAAAGTCCGTCACTGAACCATGTACCAAGCTACTCGAATCCAAACAACACAATAATACTAATTTAAAAAAGTAATTTAATGTACTCCTTCCATTTACGAATAGGTTTTCGTACGGGGAAAGCGATTTAAACAACTTGATCGGCCACACGAACAGCGTAAGAAGTCTTTATATAAGACAACGATACGAGCTACTAAGCGTGTAATGACCTACTTAATTGCATATATGCTGACACACATTTTGATCGTGACGCAACAAAATTCAGATTCCACTGTATGTCAGTACAACGCAAAGGGAGTATAGCCTGCAGAATGCGTACGTATGCTGCCCCAAAGAAACACCACTCTCGCACTAGAAAAGAACCCACGAATAAGACATACTCTGTTACGCAGAATTTAAACACAGCGAACAAAATCTTCTTGACAAGATTCACTTCTCCCTTTATCACACAGGTAGGCCTACAGTCATCCCTGTGCCTGCTGCGAGATGTATAGGGGAGTGTAAGTGCAGCTCCGTACGTTATTAATCTCTGCGTTCGTTGCAGTACTCACCATCACTCTCCGACCGCTCTGCCTCCCAGCAAACAACCTGCCTGGATGGGCCCAGAACGGTCTGGATGCAGTAATGGAAAGAAGAAGCTCGGTCCCTGCCGACAATTAAACCTCGGCCCTCCAGCACACAGCCAGTTACTATTCTGACCACGCCCATTTATAAGTGTGACATTCTTAAGAACAACTTACCCTGAAATATGCATAATTAAACAGTTCATATAAACTTTTTATACCTGAAAACCACAAAAATTAGCTGCGAATTTAGAGCATAAAATTCATCTAAAATACTATACAAAATTCATCTCCTAACTCACAGGAAACACACTGAATTTAATAAACAACTCATGTAACACCAATAAGTGCACTATTCTATAATTTATGCGTGTTATCTTTTACATAGCTCCTTTAAGATTTGGCGCTTTATCTCGCAATCTTTAGGGATTTGACATCAAAATTTCTTTAAAACACACAGCAATAAAATAGGTCAAAATAAACCTACATGTGTTGTGGTATCAATTGTGCTGAATTGTTGTACGAGTTAAAGGAATTTTGGCGTCAGCTGCCCTCTAAATGGTGTGATAATAGCGCCGAAACATGTAGGAGCTCTGTACAAGATTGTACGTATCAATTACAGAATTGTGCATTTGTTGGTATTACGTGAGTTATTTACTTCACCACAGTGCACAGAATGAACAATGTGAAATACCGAATCTCAGACACAAAAACCGACTGTTTATAAACTAACAGCTCTGTATACTGACAGCCGCAACAAACACACTGCTAAACTGGCTGAGCTAAAACGTGTGAATGTTGAAGAACGTTGTGTAGATGTGGCTGCTAATATGCTATACCGTGCAGTTTGGTGAGAGGCAACTGGCTTCCTCGGACTGCGGTAACCTCCAGACACGAAATCTAACTGCCATGTCTTCAGTAAGCGACGCAGTAAACAACGCTTGCAGTAGCTGAACTTCAGCCCCAGCCTATCTTTCATCACTCACTACCTTTCACGGTTTGCAATCAACGGTGAACGCGTAATACTGAGTGATGTAACAGCCAGACATTGGTAGCAGCGTCATCGCGTTACGTCAAGGTCAGCAGCTTTTACAGTACCTTCCGGTTCTATGAAATGGTGCATTCAGACCGGCGGCGTCACAGTGAAAAACTTCCGAGAATAAAGTCTGCTCTCCATTTGTACAAATTTATACTACTACTACTATACTACTACTACTACCACTACTGCTGCTACTACTGCGTAGTTATTTTATTCTTGCGAATAACATTCTAACCAACAGATTCCGTTACATGCGTGGGGTATAAACTCAAAATTTCTTCGCTGTCACCTTGGTTGTATTTGTTGACTTACAAACAGCGCTCACACAGAGTCTAAAGATGACTTTATTTCGGTTTTTTTTGTAGTTAATTGTATGGTGCTGTCAGTGGTTTGTGACAACGTGACGTGAAATTAAAATAGTAATGATGACATTGAATATATTTGGGAGTAACCTGTCGCGACCAAATGGAGGTACCATTCCGGCATTTGACTGAATGAACTGAGGTAAAAGACGCATATGTTTTCAGGTAAGCCGATGACCCTGATGAGATTCGAAGTTACCATTTCGCTAATGATGTATGGATGGGCACTGCTACACGATCACTGAACTGTGCCTGTCTGTCAGTGCTTTACAATTGACTAATTGTAACAAAAAATGACAAACATATTATAATTTACGCGGTACAAATGGATTAAAATCTTCTTCTAAATAACACGAAATAATAGATCCAGTAAACGCGCCGTCATTGTATGACTCTGCACAAGCCCCAGTCTAGTCTAGACCGGCCGGCCTGTAGAAGCGCGTTCACAGAATATTTAATCTCAAACACAAACCGCACAGAAACCTTGTCTATTTTAGTACCATTTGACCAAAAACAGCGGAGATTCTTTACTTACCGTTTCAATAGTGTTCGGACTGTTACAGAAATATCAGTAACACTGTTTGTTAAATGTATATTAGCAGCTACTTATATGAAAGCTCAGTGTATGTCAAGGAGAGTTTTGGGCCAAATTGCTTCCGCATGTGCTGCAGACCTTGAGAACGCTTGCTTTCACTTTGCCCTTACTCCGAGGAATAAATATGTCAAAGAAGAATAAGTACAGCACAGCTGCTGTCCCCGAACACAGTAAGAAACCGCTGGTTTCCAGCGACTGTATTGGTAGACTCCAGTTGAAATGTGGTGGCACACGGTGACGCACGGGAGGGGAAGTGAAGGGGAAACTGGCGAACGGAGTGGGTAGCCAGTACGATTCACACTACCTCGGAACATGGCGTATCCAGCATTACTACCGCTGATGCGCACACCTCGGCTACCAGTAGTCGACTGAACTGACGCCCTCGCTGATTTAAATGGACTCGTCCGTTTGGCCGAAAAACGAAATCTTGTTTCCATAACATTTTTTCCGAAAATCTGGCCGTTTATGACAGAATGCGGAAAAATATGGTACAGCCGGACGGGCCACATCCGACAATATAGCACATGTGCGTTGTATGCTGGGTAACTAAGGATGTAAATATACACTCAGAATATGTTAAACTTACTGCCTTTGCACTGCAATAATTGTTGCACGAACGCGCCTCTATCTTACATTATACGTACACTGCCTGTCTACTTGTATCTAAGGTGAATGAACAATCTGTTAATAACACCGTCTTCATCGCCAGGTTTCACGGCGTACAGTCACTTCGAAACAGGCTCATTTGACCCCCAATAAAATAATTCTAAACGCCTGCAGTGCCGTTTAGAGTTATTTTGGAGTTAGAGTAAGATTTGGCTCCCAGGAGGCCAGGAATCACGATGGCCGGGGCCACAACAAGCTATCCACTTTCCATTTACTAGGCCCAATCACATAAAGTGTTCTGAGGCCACAAAACAATTTTTCTTTCATTTAAAATGTTTAATTTTCTGCCAATTTTTTCCGCCCGGGGCGGCGGCACCTTTCGCCCCTCTCGTCCTAAGCTCGTCCAGTTTCAAAATCTCTGATCATGTGCATAACAGGGTACCCTCTCTCGTGGTACATTACGTGACCCACGATGCCGTCCAGCATATCGTCATCAACTGTCTGAAGATGAAAGGTAGTCGGTTTTACACAGGACTCAGAGCGTACGGCACAGTAAACACTTTCCACGTCGGTCATAGAAAAGCAGTCAGTTAATAATGTATTAGGTCAAACGTGCAGTGTGTTCTGAGATCCGTACAAAACACGTAACGCAGTATGGTTGTCATGTACGTAAATTAACCGCTAAGCTTTGAGACGTCAATGTGTAGTAGCTGCTATTAATTTTATCTAAAAACCTGCTACCTCTTCAGAAAATTAAGATATTCTTGTAAGGGGCGTCGTGTGGTGTGGAGACAGGTCCCAACGTTTCGAAGAAACATACTGCCTCCATCTTCAGGGTAAATTGGTAAGCCACCCACGATATCAACGTCGAAGTATAGGTTAAGTAGACACATAAGGAGAGGCTGAGACCCGCGGCCCAGAAAATAGGTCAATTTCAGATGAGAAGGGGCGAGAAATCTTACGAGATGAAAAGACACTAGAAAGAAAAAATTCTTATAATTCTCAAACTGGAGTCACTCGCAGCCCCGGCTCCTGTACCCCTGTTATCCGTACCTGCAATCCGTATCCTGGGCGCCCAACTCTTCTATCCTGAAGACAGTGGCATCAGATTCTACCGAAACGTCAGCGGGCTATCTATAAAATTACGCAGCAACACGCCCCATAATAACGTACCCCTAAACGTGGATATCTCTCTACCAAACAACACAGGAGTACCCTGCAGGGCACAGCGTACAGGATTTTTGAATGGTCATATACCAGGGCAACGAGCAGGTTTCTTCATGTTGTCGGTGACGAAAGATAATGGAAATTAGAGTAACAATTGTTTTATATAAATACATATACAAGTCATATAATTGTATAATTAAACTAAGTTTTTTAAAAATCAATCATGAAACAATGTTGAAAATAAAATTAATTAATACTAACATCATAGATAGTTAAGTAATGGGTTGTATGCTCAAAGTACAAGTGCACCTAAAATGTAACCTGTCCATTTCTACAAGAACTGCCCATCTTTATCTGCCACTGCTTGTACTTATCGATTAGAATCCCGACTCACAAAACCCGACACTCACAAACATGAGCCTCATTTGAGATTACTATAACAGAGGCAGTTAATTAAGCAAATTTTAAAATAATACTTCGAGATGTATCTCACAATCCTATGCAGAAACACTGAAAACTTGTGCTGACAAAAAGTCGTCATGTAAACGTAGAGTGTGTGCGTTTATGTGTGCTTGTGTGTGTGTTTTGTGTTGTGTTGTGTTCTCGACAACATACAACACAAGAATAATTATCTAGACATCTGCTGTAATTATATTAATAATTGTCCAACGAGATGCAACACAAAGCCGTCTATTTATTATTCTGCAAGTTCACTCTACATGTTTCGGGTGTCAACTGCACCCATCATCAGGAGTACACAAAACTGTAACTACAGCCTCCCGTACTGTGAAGCTACCTCCCTCCAACGCGGCCAAGCTTGGCCGCGTTGGAGGGAGGTAGAAGCACAAATAATATGACCAGTACCGGAACCTGTAGTTACAGTTTTCTGTACTCCTGATGATGGGTGTGGTTGACACCTGAAACATGTAGAGTAAACTTGCAGAATAATAAATAGACTGCTTTGTGTTGTATCTCGTTGGACAATTATTAATATAGATCGGCGAGGCACGGAACCATAAACATAAAAAAAGCTGCTGTAATTAGGACACGTAAATTAGACCACTACTAAAATCAAAGTATCTTCTGTCAATGCAATTCCCTTTCGTTATATTAGCTGTATAAAATGAAAATTATAATCTGGCCGTTGTACTTTACATTCAATCAGTGGCGTAGCTAGGGGTTTTTGGCGCTCGGGGCGAGTAACCACAGTGGCCACCCCTAAAAGAAATTATTAACTATAATAAAAAATTTGCAAATAGTTATCGTATGTCCTTCTATTTGGATCAATAATAGACAATTTGTTGAGCGCGAAAAATTAAAATTTTCAATTCCCGGTAATAGTTTTCCCGCCCATGTTTCATTCTACCGACCGAGGCGGCCGCAGCTCTCACCCATCCCAAGCTACGCCACTTAATTTAATAGCAGGGTGTCAAAACATTTCAAAGGACTGTATTAATAACAAAGCTATTATATCCTCGCTCAGCACCATCTCTTGTCCACTTTTTAGAACTAGAGATATAAAGTTTATGTCATAATTAATTATATCCATCTACGAATAAGGATTACTGAATCCAGTCGCATGGTCATGCATGCAACATGTCCATAATTAGGAAGATCCTTAGTCCATATTGACGTAAACTGGGATACCATTCAACTCTGGCTTCGTGACGTCACAGCCATTTCATAATTTCATACAAGCACCTTCTCTCTCTCTCTCTCTCTCTGTCTTTTCTTTTATTAAATATAAAAACTTGGCACACTTTACTTCTCGATCACTATGCCGATTACTATGGTCCTCAATTTCCTAACGTTTCCTGAAGAACAAGATTTCTTAATTTCAGGATGTATATATATATCAACAACTGCCTTTCCTTTCAAATCTGCCATTTGCAGTCCCACTCTTAATTTTATCTCCAGTGTTTTTCCTTCTATGTAATTTAAAAAGTATCAATCAGGCTTTTATAACCTAACGTTCACCTTTCAGACAAACATTCCAATTCGCATCATTTTTCGCAATTTTGCACTCTTAATGGCCATTCATCCGGCATTTATCATTCATAAGCACGTGCGCGGGGAATGTAATGTCGTTCCACTAATGATGGAACAGCTGAATTATTAAAATGACTTCCTTGGATATATCCGGACGTGTTCATGAAGCTCCTAATCTACTGATAATTTATTGCTGTTCGCACTCTATAAACTACACGTAGACTTCGCCGCGCTTAGAATTCGCCTGCGACGCGACGCTCGTCTTTCTGCTGCGGTCGTCACGGGAAGAGCTCTCGTTGGCGCTGTTTGTCCCATCCTCATCTGCACCGGATCCGAGTTCTGTGAGCGTCAGAGCTGAATGTACGACCTGCAGTGACTGTGGGGGTGAGTTGGACGCGGTGTTCACTTTTCCGAATCCTAGGGAAGTGAGGAGAGGTTGGCTCATTGTGACGGGCGTCAGCGTCATGGTGCTCATGGCCACGTTGACGGGTGCTGTGGCGAGAACCGCAGTCGCCGTACCTGGATTACCGTTGAAGCCGATGCCTGCAGTCGTTAGAGCGGGCGACAAGACGGCCTGGGCGAGGGCTGCAGTGCCTCCCGGCCCGGTCTGATGATGGTGATGGTGACCACCAGATCCCCCTTCCAGTTCCTGAATCGGGGACAAAACCACCTGCACAACTGGAAGCTCGGTAGAGTAACCCTGATGATGGTGATGGTGGTGATGCTGCTGGTGGTGCAAACCATTCACCACCATAGGGCCGGCGGAAACTCCACTCGTCCCACCGGCACTGTTCAAGCTTGCAAGCTTGTTCTCGCGATCAACAACTTCTTTGGTAACGTCGGGTGTGGGAATACGTGGTCTGTTCTTCAGAGCCGCGGGCACAGCCGATCCGTTCATCTTCGTAGTCCCTGCAACGGAAGATGTGCCTTGTAGAGCGACACAGTTTAACCGATTGCTGTACAAGCTGGTACCTCCGCGATGTTAGACACTGATAAATGCACTGATCACAGACGAGTCGATGACAGAAACTTCCCACACTCATAGTTGTATTATCACTGAATGCCACCCATAAATTCTTAAAGCCCCTTGGCTATTGTACTTAACTCTAGGTTTAAAATTACAGCCTCTGAATTTTTCCACGAAGAAAGGATTCCAAAAAAAGGTTTTAAACGGGAACTTCTACACCACAAGACCAGTGGGAAGACCAAGAACCAGATGGGCGGATGTGGTCCAGAGGGATGCATTACAACTGCTGGGGTTAAGAGGATGGAGGAGAAGAGCTGAAAATAGGGATGAATGGAGGCGTCTTATGAGGGAGGCCAAGGCCCGGAAGGGGCTGTAGCGCCACATATGGAACGGAATGGAATTTTTCCACACACCATATTTATGTACTCCGTTTGATTTTAACAAGAGCAACTACTTCTCTATACAGCATTCACCGACTGATTTCTAAGCAAATTATATTGTCTGTGTCATACAGTATAAGACATTGTACATAATATCTAACCACATGGGGCAGAGGCCTTCTTGAGAAGCTAATCGTTTCTCAGCTAGTCAAGAAATTCGCCGCATTTTATGCAACCACAAGGTTCATTACCATATCAAAAACAACTTACCGCTTGTCTTTATCCCGAGACCGATCAATACAGTCGACGAGCCCCATCCTCTCTTGTAAGCTAATTTTCGTATTACCCTTCCACCTTCGCCTAGGGCTTCCAAATGGACTCTTTTCCTCAGGTTCCCCATCAGAACTTTGTAAGTACCTCTTCCAAATATGTGCCACATGTCCAGCCCATCGCATTTTTCTTCATTTTATTACCCGAATAATATGTGGAGAGCATTACAGATCATAAAGCTGCTCATTACGCGGTTTACCCAGTCCCCTGTTACCTCAGGCCTCTTAGACCCAAATGCCTTGTGCAGCACCCACTTTTGTGAATCGTGTGCTTTGACTTCACTCTTCACAGCGCAAATTACACATTTCATCAGGTCTCTGGTTTTTATTACATTCAGAACCGTTCTGTAAATCTTACAAGAATTGCATCGTAAAATAATCTAGTATTTGACTGAAACATCACGTGCTTTAGCAAATGTTAGCGTATGTATAAAATCATAGGTAATTTTATTAGAAGTTTTGATCACTTTATTACATAATAATAAGTAACGTCAAAGGTAAATCAGTCCCATTACAGGCCCGAGCTTCCCAGAGGGTTACAGGAAGTTAAGGTTCCCAGAGTACGTGACAATGGCCCAGGATGGTGGTAAGGTTGTCAGCCTTACGCACCGGCCGCTTTTACCCCCAGGAAATACCCCTGGTACTCATTTCTGATAGAGGCTGAGTCGACCCCAGGGTCATAGTGAGATCGGAAGGATTATGTCAATGAAAAATTCTAATGACACCATCTGGAATCGAACCAGCGACCTTCCGATTTGTAGCACAGCACCTTAGCCACTGTGCTACCATGGTCCCCACGTAATAATAGGACATATCGTATTTCCCCACCTAACCGTCCTGCAGTTCAACTGAATTCATGTAGTCCCATCTGTCCACAATTTTCCTCATTCCTTCAGAGTAAAATATTGTTAAGTTAACTCATTTTATGCCGTCTCTTACAGTAATTAATGGGCGTATCGGACACAGTTACTTGCTTTTTCCAGATACGAACGTTGATTGATGTCATCTAATCTCAAACCCCATTACAAAGCAATGACCGCCTATGTGCCACTCATGTCCGAACCTGGTCCACACTGTTCCGAATTTTTCCACTTTTGCCACTCTGGCGCTTGCTCTTACCGACATACGCCACTGATCTTACCTTCTTTCGCACATATCATCAGTTTTTACACCCTCCGACAATAAAAATCGTCCCCCAGATCTCGGTTGTTCTATTAATCGAGGGGCCGCGTTGAAGTCACAATACGATCACTACTCAACAGACAGTTGGTGGGGGGGGGGGGGGGACACGTGCGCACGAGAAAAAAAATCGCACTGCTTACATCAATCACGATCCCAAGTGCGGCCAACATCACAGTGAAAGTATTACGAAATCAATTTTTCTTTCTGGAATAGTATAAGATTCGCATGTCTTCTACCAGATTAATCGGATTCAGACACTAGACTGCAAACTTAATAATCTCTGACATTCAGAGGACCGTGCATCGTGATACAGTCTTATAATAAAACCAACGAGATACATTAATTTCTCAAAATTTATTTTTGGAATAGAACTCTACATATTTCTGATAGGTTTTCTGTCCATCGTCAGGAGTCTAGCACTGTACACACAGCGAAAGGTATATGTCATACAGCTTTTGCTGACTGCTTGCTAGCAAGCAGTCAGCAGACTCCTGATGATGGACAAAAAACCTATCCGAAACACGTAGAGTTCTATGCCAAAAACAAATTTGTGAAATTAGTGCATCTTGTTGGTTTTATTATAAGAACGTAAAGTCTCATTTTTCGCTGTAGGTTCCAACAGTTTCATGTGGTTAGTGGTGTCGAAAGACTCATGCAAATCTGCGATACTTGCTGCAGAAATTCTCCTGAATGCCGCAGCTTTGTGCATGCACACTGCGGGTGTGGTGTCCTATCGATCATAGAACAGAAAAACATTCCATGTAGCAGTGCATCAATCAACCTTCGCGGTTAGCCATCTTCTGTCTGTGAATTGTGTAGGCTGCCTACTCTCATTAACTGTGAAGGCTGACAGCTTCCGTCAACGGTACAGAAAACAGTAGAAGTGTATTTTTAAAATCCACACAAGGTCCCGTGTGTGAACCGTGCCATGTCATTGTCATATCACGTCATTTTCTGATGCAGGATGCAGGCTGAAGCACAGCTTCAGCCTGCATCCAGATACCACACCACCCCAGCCAAAACCACAGCGTAACACCCACACACATCGAACCAGAGCAATACAACCCATGAAATAACTCCATAAATAAGTCGCAAGCTCCTGAGGATGGATGTATTAACACCCGAAACATGCTGAGCATTAAATAATGAAATAAAAAAGCAAGTGACATCAAGTTGGTTTCTCTTTATTCAGCTATCAAGATGATGCACGGTCCAATAAACATAAGATAGTGCAGGAATTTTGTGCTTACGTCATAGACTGGCAGAAGGTATTTGACCGTGTAAATTGGGCCAAATTAACGCAGATCCTAAAGGGAACTGAAACCGACTGGCGCGAAAAAAAATTCGTCAGCAAAATATGCATGGATAAGAGCGTTAAAATAAAACTGGATGGGGGGTGGATAAGAAGGGTGAAGATCGGAAGAGGAGCTAGACAGGGATGCTGTTTTTCGGCGATTCTATTCAACTTGCACACGGATTACCTTACCAAGGAAGCTCTTGAAGGGTTTTAATACTCCCAAGTAGGACAGGTAATTCGCACTGTGAAATATGCAGATGACCTTGTGATACTGGCTTTGGAAAAAGAGGTGCTGCAGGGCATGATTGATAAACTGACAGAAATTATGTGATGCTGTGGAATGGAAATGAACGTGGAAAAATATCTGAGGTAATGAGAATCTCAAGGCAACCAACCCCAGCACAGATTACAGCAGATCAAACATAAATGGTTAATGTGGAATATTGCAAATACTTGGGTAGCATGAGAACAAATGATGCAAGGTTTACATGGGAAATTTAATTCAGGATTGCCATGACAAATGCAGCATTTAACAAGGAGAAGAGTCTTTTCACCAGCAAATTGGACTTAAAATTAACGAAGAAATTAGTTAAGTTATACATTTGGACCATATTTTTCTATGGTGCTAAAATTTGGAAACTTCAGAAAGTAGATTAGAAATACCTGGCAAGTTTTTAAAACATGGTGCTGGAGAATAATGGAGAAGATCAGTTGGACCGATCGTGAGAGAAAATAAGAAATATTAGATAGAGTCAAGGAGGACAGGAATATCCTACATAAACTAAAGAGAAGGAAGCCTAACTGGATTGGTCACATCTTGCTTAGGAACTGCTTTCTAAAACACATTAATGAAGGAAAGATAGAGGGAAGGATGGGATTGACGGGACGACGACGAAGAAGACGTAAGAAGCTACTGGATGACCTAAAGGATAGGACAGGATACTGGGAATTCAAAGAAGAACTAGAGCCCACTATGTGGGGAACTCGCTTTGGAAGAGGCTATGGACCTGTCGGAAGATAGACTATTGAATGAATTAATGCAGCACAATGTAGAAAGCCCTCCTCCTCCTCCTCTTCCTATTCTTACTTCTCCTGTATGTATTCGGATAAGACGGCTCATTTTTGTATGTAATTATCTAACACTTTACTAATTAAGTAATCAGTGTACACATAAAGTACAATATACGTGTTTACGTGATCATAAACTTATAGACATGTCAGTAAAATCCAAATGTCTCTTTTCTTCAGGATTTCGGTCTTAACATTTTTGTGCGGACAGACACACCGACACACCGATGTAGTAACATAAGACTGTTTTTTTCTTGTACGAAATGTAGGTTCATTTTTTGGTGGGTGTTCATCTGTGCACTAATTGTTTAATACAATATTAACGTATTTTATCTATTTACAATCTACGTTTTATACAAACACTGATGTACACTCCCTGAGGATGACCCACAGAAAAGGATCGAAACATGCTGGAGTCCTAGTGTTTTAATTGCAAAAAATTTATGTCGTAATATAGTGCATTTTTTGTATATATTTGAATTTCAGGTTAAATATATAAACGTGGTTTTCTGTGTTGCTTCTGACAATAACATTTTAGGCCGACCAAAAAAAGATTACTTGTAATTAGGAAGTCACCACGTTTACAGTCAATGAAGACGGAGGCACTGCGTGATATAGGAGTAAAGCCAACAAATTATGTGCTGAAGTCACACAAAAGATTTCACGGAATAGAAAGTGTTAAGTCTGTCAGCCAACAAACCAGACAGATGATTCCATCCTGGGCCGGCTCCAAAACCTGCGAATGAACCAGCGAATTCCATGCCAGCAAGTTCCGCACAAGAATTTACACAAGGGCCGTATCTAGCAGCAAGTTAACTCTTAGCCATCGGCACACAGACGTACTGTAAGTCTTGCTGCCTTGTTCTTCAGAACGGGCCTCAATGTGTCGCATGTCCTTATTACTTATTCACCTTGGATTTTCTTAAGATAAACCATTGCAATAATTCATTTTATTGCAACTGTCTTCTGAGACGTTACGCCGTGTAACCTGCTACATAGTTACTATCGTTTGAAAGGAACTCATGCCTCCATATGCAAGGCAGACAAATGTAGAGGGAGGCAGCAGGTTCTTCTGAAACGTCGATAAACCCCCACCGGACTACACTGTGTCACACCCCTGAAGACGCCTAAAAGATCGCACGAATCTCATTATTTATCGCGTCAGTCTCTTGACTAGACTCACACAGTTCATTGACAAATCACATACCAACATGGCGCCTCATACTTATCGCTTCATGCATTAAATGGCTTCCAGACGATGTAACTGGAATGCATACAGGTCGCTCGGCGCTGTTAGCAAAAATACCAAACACAAATAGCGGATAAATATGGAGATATGGACATTTAAAATATTTGTTGTTTATTAAACGACGTTCTGTAGCGTAGAATTATTGGATCCTGGTGAACCATGAACTGCAGATAACACGAACTGAATCGGCGATGAGGTAATTTGAAGTAAAATTATGGTAAAGTGCACCCTTGTACAGGCACTGAGGCTCTGTACTGACTGCACGGCCCATAGGGCGAGTAGAGGTATAGCTCTACTCTTTCTTGACCACGGCACTAGAAGGGGGTGAGGGGTCAGCGTCATGCCCCGGCCGCTTTTTAGCCCCAGGAAAGACCCGGCACCCATTGTACAGGAGGGTGGGTGGGCCCCAGGGCCGGTCTGGACATGTGCGGAAAATCTCACTCCCACCGGGATTCGATTCCCGGACCGTCCAGCCCGTAGCGCAGTCGCTATACCGACTACGCTACCCTGCCCTTAATTCGAAGTAGCATCCAGATATTCGCCTGAGGCCAATGAGAGTAAATACGTAAACACCTGGGTGATTTTAGGATTCCGCCGCCATGTAAATGAGATCTTTGCTCTTCTGGGCTGTTACGCAGCCTAGATTGTTAGTCACCGACGTTTCGTGACAGTCTGTCGGTTCCACCTTCAAGGGTCACGCAGTCCAAGTTGTTACCAATGGGTTGTGGCGAAACGTCGTTAACAAACCACCAATCAACGCTACGTAACATCCCAAGACAGCGAAGATCACGTCATAACCTTTTACAGTAGTCGGTGTCCACGTATGGTTTCGAACCAAGCACCTTCTGAATGCAAGTCCGAAACATTGTTGCTTGAGCTAGCGTGGTCGGTGTCCTCGTTAAACTGAGCACAGGAAGTGTTGCGTGCATAGAGAACATGATAAGGCATTCTACACAATCGCCGAATTCCTGGAATGATGACGCCAACGGTCAGCAACAATGAACAGCGTTGGGAGAGTCTCCAGCGGTGAATGTCCTCGCAAAAATTATTAGTGAAAATTTTTCTTGCTGTCATTAAATTATAGTCATGTCTGCAGCCTGGACTGTAGTTTATAAGAGTCTGATTATTTGACTTAAGATTCTTCTGTGCCAGGTTGTCGGTCAATAACACGCGGCGAAGTCCTTTAGGGAACTCACTGATTTCTTATGCAGCTTGCAACTGAGCGTTCCAAGAAGGCTATCGAGATAGATGGGCACAAGAAACTATAGTTCGTAATTATCTGTTGGTTGATCTGGTGCTTGTATTCTTGTCATGCGACGCGCCAAATTACAGGCTGCAGTCTACACGTCTTCATGGAGCTTAATTTGTCAAAGCCTTTGCTTATCTGTTTTTGCTGACAGTTTTACATTTACCTGTGGCGAAGGATCTACCGGCAGCCTTGCAAAATCATAACAGTGCTTCTGTTCTCGTCTTATTTCCTAATGATAGTCTGATAGTACCTCAAATAAATCGAAACGTGATTCATCAAGCAGGTCCTTGTTACAGTGGCTCAACAGATCGCAACAGAAGCAATTAAGTGACCAGATGTGTTGCCAACAAACTGCCGCAAGGGGGGCCGCTGCCAAGTTGCCTGTTTACAGTCCGCCGGCACACCGATTATGCTGTCCAGGGTTCTTCAAAATTTCGGGAGTTCAGCCAGGCAAATATCGGGTTCCAGGGTCCTTATTTTATATCACAAAGTAGTTCTGTCAGATACAATAAGGGCCATATTGAATTGTAATTATTTCCACCACTGCTTTCTGCCACGTCCTTTATAAGCCTCATTTTACTCTCATACAATCCAATCTAATCCCTGTTTCTCTCCCTGTCTCTTCCGAGAGGGATAGAGTGAGGCCAACAGAAAAAAAGAGGTAATGAGAGCGTCGTTAAACACATAACAAAAAAATAAATAAATACATTTAATAAACACAGAAGAGGAAACTTCATGCAGTACAGTAATTGTCTCTTTAATATACCAACAAAATGCAAATATACAATAAAATACATGTATTATGTATGTCATTGTATATGTGCTTTTTGTTGGTATAATTAAATATATTTATATAATTACTATACGAAAAATGCACGGAATGGAAAGATTTAAGATAATTTATGCAGTACTTGCTGGTGTCACTGAACTCCGCGTAAATTTGTGCGTTTTTTAATGTCAAATAGCAGATGTACTTCAATAATGTCGGCCTGTATCGACTTTGTAGTTCTGCTGAAGGAACGTATGATTGCGTGACGCGTTGAGAGTTACAGCGCTCAGTTCAAATTGTAAGTGGATCGGTTCCATAAAGTCCCTGTCACTATGTTTGATGACCTTCAGAGCGAGTCTCACCAGTTGCCCAGATAAGTACAGAATACACATCACAAAACGACCTACAGCAGCCTAGTTGTCATTGTATCGACAGTGCCAGCGAAAACAGCTCCGTAGGTTCAAGCAATTTAACCTAATATTACGGCCTTCCTACAAGAGTCACGAGATTATAGCAGCTACGTATCAAGTAATGACATCCTATAGTAGCAATCCCTTCTCTCTGACGGGAGACAGACACACGCGCACACGACTTCGCGACTCTCGTGACGTCAGACCAGTTTCGCTGACGAGACACCAGACACTTTGAGAAAGTAATCTATACGTAGTTCACTCACAATCAAATGCGCTATTTATTAACCTGGTTAAAGGTTTTTAATTTGCACTAAAATACACAATAATATCACTCCTACATATTTCGGTCTTTAGCATAAATATAACTTCAGTTCGGTATAAATAAAGCTCCCTGATGATGACCATTAAAGACCGAAACATGTAGGAACGATATTATTGTGTATTTTAATGTAAATTTAAAACTTTTAACTAAGTTAATAAATAGTGCTTTTGTTTGTGTGTGAAATACGTAGATTTCAAAATGCACGGTGCAGAGATAAAAAAAAGTAGTCTATATACAAAATCCCAGTACTCACACGAACTGACGGGAACCGTGGACATTACTCTTTGGAACGTCACCTGAATATCCCGCAATTTATCAGTAAAACGGTAAGCGAATCAAGAAGCATGAAATGGGCGTGGCACACACCACAAGTGGAACATACGAGACAAACATACGTGTAGGATCTAGTCACAAAGCCACAAAGAACGAACGGAAGATGCCGTTTGAGAAACCTGCGCAAAGACGGCAAGGTATTTAAATGGATGTTAAACAAGGTAGGCGTGTCTACGTTGTATCTCAGGGTAGAGACAGTTGCGGAATGCTGTGCACTGGACAGTGAACCGATGGATTCCATACAGCGCATTAACTTTGATCGACAAACTGAGGGAGTGTCGGCCTTGGATGACGGAATCTGTTACACGGAGGCAGTAATTACAGGAGTAAGATAGCTAAACTTTGTCTCGCGGTAACCTTAATGCAAATATTATTAGGCACTTGAAGTGAACTATTGGTTTATGTACAGTTCAACTATAAAGCCGCGAGAAGGTAGAGAAAGTTTTCTTTGGAATGGTACGCCATTCTCTGAAGATGTAAGGAGGAGGAAGAAGTAGAGCTTCAAGCACAGGTGTAACGTGGGGGGGGGGGGGGGGACCCCCCCCATTTTTTTTTTTTTTCCAGGGGTGTTTTTTGGGTAAATATGGGTTAAAGGGGGGAAAAAAAAAAAAACAGAGAAAAGGGGGGGAAAGAGGGGAGTTTTAAGAAGGGGTGTAGGGGGGGGGGGGGGGGGGAATGCCCCCGATATTTTTTTCTATCTCAGGGTAGTTCTTTGGCTAATAATGAGTTGAAGAGGGACAAATAAAAAATGCAGTGACAGTGGGGGGAAAGGGGTGTATGTACGTTAAGGACCGGGGAGAGCAATCCTTCAAACATCACTACGTAACGTTCCTAATACCCATGGTCGATTTTTGCCCTCCCCCCTGGTTATTAGCCAAGTTACGCCTATGGTTCCACGGGTTGCTGACTTCGGTCGTAGAGCTTCACGCTCCGGTCGATTTACTATAGCAGACAAGCCTCGACCGCCTACTCCAGTACTGATTGTATAACAAACCGGGCGAGGCGCAATATGGTGCGTGCCGTGAATCTGACTCTCGTTGTCCAGCCTGTAGCTTGTCAATATACGAGTACTGGGAATTTCTGAGTTATGTTTATTCTTTCCTGCTCCACATAGTTTCTATTTTGATTCTGTGTTTGCACACAAATCTCAGAATAAAATCGTAAAATAAAATTAGCGTGTGGTCCCTTAGTCAACGTTTCGGAGGAAAATACTGCTTATGTCTTCAGGGTATGAAGACTAAGGCAGCAGATTCCCCCAGACTTCGTTATCTACCATACTAAACAGCGTCAAATTCCATATGGACGTGATCCTGACACCGCTGTGACCCAACACACAACTCACAGAACCTTGACACATACCATTCACGCCCCACCCCTGATCCAGCACGTCTTCCTCATCAGCTGAAACAGCACTGACATTGCACTAAATACACACCTTGCCTACCGCCGCTGCGGTGCTGGCCACGTCCGGACTTGCGACCTACAAGTCTGTCGTACAGCGACATCTTGTGTTGTAGTACGGAATTAGGTGCAGCAGCGGGCCCTGGAGGTCCCGCTTCGGGGTTTGAATATACTGAATTGTGGCGGCCTCTGCCGAACAGCCCCGACGAATATGTGGTGCTGGAGGACCTAACGGATCCCATGCGATTCAGCTGCCGTTGGAACCAGTTCTTCCTTCTTTCTACAAGCGGCGTGTCAACGCTCTCCTGCCACAACAGTAGACATCTGTTTTTATTACTGGGAGCATAAAATTGGTCTAATAAAGTTGAACAATTCAGCTTCTACTATACAGAAAATACACACAGTCCGTAGCAAAACAACCTATTCAGTGAAATAATCGCTGTTTATTCCGGGATCGATAAATATATTCTCTGTGTGTGTGTGTGTGTGTGTGTGTGTGTGTTTTGGGGGGGGGTTACAAGAGCGTTTCTAAGTGAATGTTGCCTTCGGGTTTTAAATAGTTAATAACGGGCATTGTTTTAATCTTCTGCATGTTGAGACCTTCGTCTTTCCGGGATGGTATACAACGGTGATTGGTAGTTAGTTACCGACGTTTCGGAACAACCTATGCTTGACCCTTGAAGACGGGGTCCGATAGGTTGTCCCGAAACGTCGGCAACTACCAATCGACGTTGCGTAATATCCCAGAGCGAATACCGCATTTACCCTGTGGCGGAAGCCTGAAAACACTCACTTCTGTGTATTATAAATAAGGTATCTGGTTTAGGAAGATACAGGGGGATCAAGAAAGGAACGCACTAGCTTCTGGAATAAGCAACATAACAAAATTGTTTTAGTGGGTGGAAACGTACCAAACATAACAAAGGAATGTTTGTAACACTCTAATAAGGCGGTTAGGCTGAAAGCAAAATCAATGAAAACTAAGTACCAAACAATCCTTTGATAATGTGGCAAAGTATAAACATTTATGATCTACAGGGGCCAATAAGAACTACAGCGAAGAATGTGTTAAGAGCAGATTGAAGTCAGGGAATGCCCGCTGACCGTGACATTTAGTAGCTACCGCTGAGTTCAGCGTCTACTGTCCTCTCGTCTGCTACACAAATACAGAAACACTAAAATACCGTACCTTGGATTTTGTATGGGTGAGAAACTTGGTTTTTAACATTAGAGGCACACTATCGATTAAGGGTGTGTAAATACAGAATGATAACGTTATTAATGGGGAAATAAAACCATCATTGAATATACAAATATATTTTATTTGTGTATTTATTTATTTATTTATCCATTTATTTATGAAATCCAAAACGTTTCGGTCGTTACTTCACCATTACAGATGAAATTTCCTAAAGATGTGAAATCAGCTACAAACATGTAAATTAACTTAATTTTTTTAAAGCAGAAGCGGTTAATTGGATCTAACAGCGAACAAGTAAGACCAAGCTGGAGATAAGTACATAAAAAGCTATGTAATTTTTATTTTCTACCAAATATAATTACGGTGACCAGATCCACTGTGATGAGTTAGGCAGTACGTATAGCATGCAAGGGGAAATAAACAATGCCGTGTTTAAGAGACTAGATGAGATTAATATGACTGTGGGAGGCAATGAAAATACCCCATGGCTACTGCACATCGCCCCATCTCTTTTAAAACTCTGATATTCTGTCCAAATATTTTTCACTTTTCTTTCATCCCAAATTTAAAGTGTAATATTTCACCGTTAATCCAAAATCTTTGATGGTAATTACAGTAGTGCTCCTATACAAGTCAACAGTCAAAGGACTTCCTTCCCTGTACTTACGTAATCAGCATACACGTCGTCAGGAACCGACTTTCTGGAAGGCAGCAGATTGGCGTACAAAGAGTCTGCCTCTTTTACTTTGAAGTTTTCGGCCGAGCACTTGGGCTCTGTACGCCTGTAGTGCTCAGACGCGAGTGTATATGGCAGTTCTTTGGGCACCACTTCCTCCCAGTACTGATCCTTGAGCAGTTCAGGGTGCTCTTCATGCATTTCATCCACGATCATATAGGCAGCCTGCAAAAGTAAGTGCATGGCACAAATTGGTAATGGAAAGCTGGCACATCGGCATCTGTATGATGTGTTGGATGGAGATTAAGCTATACGGAATGTCAACATGCTGCAACACGTCCGGTGTCTTCGCTCTGTTATTTTATTATTCCCGCTGTTGTTATTTGTGAATACCTAACTTCATATCAGTACACACGCAGTCACTATTATACCCTGGTTTTCGCAATGGATGATATATCTAGATCGTCAGACATTTCTTCCGCCTCTTTGGCTGCGCCATACTTCGTTTACTTACTCTGTAAAAGTGGAGATACGGTATTTCTAGCATTGTTCTCGTAAAGCGCGAGATATTGCTTTTCTTGTACTTCTCTCGGACAGTGCGAGGCATCTTACTTCCTGTAGTTGTCTCGTCACTGCGAGATGTTTATGTCGTCAATTATTTCTATAGGTCTCAGGTCGTACCTCACAGACAACACGGTTCTGTCCATTGTAAAATATAGTCACTTAAACGCCGGTTTCAATGCGAAGTGTTTGTTACTTTATACCTTGCAGTTGTACCAAATGCGATACTCCGGTAGGAGTGGCTTTGCCATGCGCAAAGCCACAGGGGCGAGAGATATAATGTTTTTGCAGGTAACAGTCGATTTTAACAATTGCCAGTCGGAGTAGCGTGGACTAGTTTAGGAGCTGGACGGTCCGGGGCTCGAATTCCGGTAGGAGCAAGAGATTTTCCTCTTCTTCAAAACGTCAAGACAGGCCCATCCACCCTCTTATTCAACGGGTATCTGGGTTCTTTCCCGTGGGTAATACGGCCGAGATGTGAAATTAACCACTCACCTCCATCTAGTGCCGAAGTTAAGAATGAGTGAAGCTACACCTCTATTCCCCCTTACATGTCATCATGTCGAGGACAGAGAAAACGTTAACCTTTACCTTTTTCGCAGTTGCGAACTGGCCTGAAAAGTGAAGATTGTGCTGTACCAAGCAACACGGTAGATAGGTGTAACTCCAGGGCTGAGTGAAAGAAAACTCCACGTGACTTAAAGTCGGCATTTTATAAAGGTGAGCGGTATCACTCCCAAGTGCCTCGAAGGTGTACTCTCCGACTCTCACAACTTTCTTATACAGTGTAAACCAACAAACTGCACCTTTGCTAAACTACTGTTTCAATTTATAACATCTTCTACATTTATCTCAGTATTTAACCAACTTGATGCACAAAATTTGTTTCACAATAAGTTTTATTTCATGCCTCTACATGTTTCGAGCACATGTGCTCATCATCAGGAGGTAAAAATTGCATTACAC
>Ga0123352_10003432_pt1 | contig 22888 bp, 14 predicted proteins | sample TergutLab28metaG_FD_89700 | JGI IMG/M metagenome (GOLD analysis project Ga0123352, IMG submission 89700) | Labiotermes labralis P1 segment gut microbial communities from Petit-Saut dam, French Guiana - Lab288 P1 | ecosystem: Host-associated > Arthropoda: Insects > Digestive system > Gut ...
CCCCACACACACCACACCCACACCCACACACACACACACACACACCACACACACACACACCCACACACACACACACAGGCTTTAATCCTTACAAGTTTTAATGCACAAGTAAACCCAAAATACCGATTTTGCCTTCATTAAACCAACAGTTAATGCACCATCTTTCATACACCAAGTCACGCTGTTTGACTAGCACTCTGATGCGTTTCGGCGCTGGTCTGTGCCATCTTCAGGGAGTGCCGTCTCAACTGTTAACTTCCTATTTGACGTGTTGAAAAGTTGATAGTTGAGACGGCAATCCCTGAAGATGGTGCCGACAAGCGCCGAAATGCGTCGGAGTATTAAAAAACATCGTGACTTGGTGTGTGAAAGTGGGTAAACTAAGTGTTCATTTAATGAAGGTAAAATAAGCCAGAAGTACCGAATTTCATCGGCTGAAAATAGTTATCGGACGGACGCGCATAATATCCGCCACGTGAGTCCACATAGAGCACTTTGCGCAGTCTAGGCATAAACGTGTCGACTGTAAAAATAATCATGGCTACATTTTTTCCCAGTTCATACTAATAACAATAAATCTTAACTGAACTTGGTTAGTTTGCTGTGTAGGTGTGCCGTCCTACACGCCCCCCCCCCCAGAGAAATTTTTGAATCAGCTGAACGGTTTCCACGAAACTTCATAGTAAAATCCCGCCACCACGTGTCACCGTAATGCAATACCTTTTACTTTCCTACAGTCACCGAAAACAACATGGCGGATGGGGAAAATTTAGTGTTTTGGGAGCGATAATGACAACACTTATGCAGGTTCCTTAAACAGTATATCGTAACATCTTGTAAAAAAATATATGCACCTGTCTTTCAGGTATTCTTTTCTACAGTCGAATTTTAAAACACGGTAACTGCATAAAGACGCGCTTTAACTTTGAAAGTGATGGCAATAATTAATAAGGCATAAGACTTGGGCGAGTAACAATTGGTGCGGAGATGGGAAATAATCATCCGTCACAGTTGCTTAGGTTGCACCAAAGTATCAGTACAGGTCCGAGGCTTACTCTTTGACAGTTTCACAACATGAAACTTTTTACGGTGATGAGTTGTTAGCACCACTCCCAAGCTGGAGGACCACCCCTTGTCGGCGATTGCTATTTCAATATATATTTTCGTAGCTACCCTCCATATTGGAAGCCGTTCCTCCATCCGCAACCTGAGGGCGCGCCATGCCGTGGTGACAGGGACCCACTTATCCGTCACAGTACCGATCGAAATACTGCTGGCAAGTCCAGTAGGAATATTACGGCAGCGAATAACTCTGAGGCTACATCATAAAAATCTGATGTAGACAGTATGTACCCACGCACGTGATCTTCACATATACAAAATGAAAATTACAGGATCAGTAGATCGTTACGGTTATAAATCTTTGAATTAGAAAGATAAAAAGTTAAAGTGACCCCGTTATAGTTCCGTTGTGGCACAGAGGGTGTGTAGATATAGCTCTACTCTTCTACGACTGCGGCACTAGAAGGGGGTGAGTGGTCAGCAGAACGCCCCGGCCGCACTTTACCCCTGGGAAAGACCCGGTACCCATTGTACAGGAGGTTGGGTGGGCCCCAGGGCCGGTCTAGACGGGAGGAAAATCTCGTTCCCACCGGGATTTGATTACGGACCGTCCAGCCCGCAGTCAGTCGCTATGCCGACTGAGCTACCGGGCCCACTGAAATAGAAAGGTAGGCTGACGAGTTCTGTCGCAACTGATTGTTGTCAGCTGATAACTACAATATAAAGCACTTAAGTGCCTGCACTTTTCACTGTTAAAGTATTGCTTGCCTCCTGGGCACGGTTTTCTGTTTTATGAACATACTTCATACAATTCAGGTTTCTTAGTGTGGATTAAGCCCATTAACATGTGAGACTCATTCTACTTTCACGTTCTGAAGCTGATTAGACCGTCGGTCTTTTGAATTTCTAGTTGTCATGGACGGGGAAACTATCACCACTTTCGTCTTATTTTAACATGCCTCAATTACTGCCAACATTACGGGAGATGAAAGATTAGCAGTACCATACACATTGTGTTTAAAATGAGAAGGGACTGATGATGAAAGGGAAAACCATTAGCCTTATCTTTCAACCCTGCAATAAACGGTTTATGTGTTCGTATAAATTTATCTTCAGTTTCTCACTGAGGCTGACACTAGGCTCATAGTTTTGTTGCCTCAAACTGGCAGTATAGCTATAGGTGAGACACACTTCCATAGTTTGAGACAGAGCTCTACGGCTCTGTTCCCACTCATTTACCCAGTTCTAGGGACGCAAAGCTAAGTCGCGAACTACACTGTGTCTGTTGCAACAGCGCACAGATATCTAAGTTTCTTTTTTCCCCCTTTACCGTGTCTTTCTTCTGGTATTGCATTTTTGTTTCTCTGTTCCACTTGTATTTTCATCTAATTTTCTACCTTCACAGTTTTCTCTTATCCTCCATTCTCCAATTTCCAACAATTACTTCAAAGAAATGCCTTACAAACATGCTGTTCTCAAGACATAAGGCACTATCACGTTGCTTCTTCACATCTAAGCACCAAATAATATAAAATATCTTGTCATAATTATCAGCATTGTAACTAAATGAAATATTATGCACTTCATGGAATGTTTAGTGCCACTTCTGTGCCTCGTACTGTTAGACTTTAATTGAATAATTACAATCTGTAAACACTTAAAACAAGTTGTTACACAGCAATCATAATGCATGCGATTAAGTACGAGTATATTAGCGAAATTATCGTTCACATTTTAAAAGTAGATTTTTAAAAATTTCACGTATAGCTAAGGGGTCCACAGACAGCCTCTTCATTGAAAAAATCTTATACATTATAGCTAATGAGAAACATCTTGGAATCATGAGTTCTCTGAATATGCACGTTGTGACATCAACCTTACAGGAAAGGCAACTTCACAGAACAAGCAAACATCAAAAATCGTCTGAAAACTGCGCTCTTCTGGGACATTACACTGCGGGTAGTAGTAATTACTCACCCACGTTTCGGGAAAAACTATCGTTTCCATCTTCAAGGGCCAAGAATGTCATTATCCTCGGTCTCCCGCATTACCCTGTCTCTTCACGTGGTCCGTCTAGCACATTTTATACTAGGCGTATAACTGCATTCCTCATCCCCTATTTTGTTCAATCGTCCGCCAATTTTGACCTTCGTATTTCAATTAGGCACTAATAATATTAGCCTAAACAATTATTGCTCTCCTCATTATGAAAACTAGCACTCCACAGAAGTGGGCAATATCATGAGTAGCTGCGTACAAGGTTCTCGAAGAACGAAATCGTTAAAATCAAACAGAAAATTCTAATTTTTTTATTCGAAAGCTTTCGTCCCACTTCCTAATTTAAGGGCCTACAGCCTCTTTATGTTTGGACAGACACTCAAGCGATAGATTGGTCCTGCGTGGAAGTTGGAATGACTTGAATGGCGGTACCACGTACAAATGCAATGGGTATGCACAGCACCTGAATTAAAGCGATTTATATCCGGAGCACATTTTCTCAATATGTCTCTTTTACTGCCGTGTATCCCCCCTCCCATGAAAGTGCAGTGGTTTGGAAACTTTCAGAGCATAAATGATCTACGTAACCTGCACCGTCAATTAGTCCACTGTTGTGGTGTAAGTACACAAGATTATAAAATAAAATAAAAGTACCAATATTTAAAACAATTTATATGACAAACACATTTAGAGTTTACAACTTGTATGACTACAGAAAGCCGTACAAGAGTTAACGTCTCTCTCGAAAGACGTATATACATTAATGTGAAGGTCTACAATAAAGAGCAGCGTCTAACTCTTCAATTATATGCGCCGCTCAGTACATCAAAACGTACTAACGAGATATACCGTAACAGAAAACACATAATTTAAACATGTTTTCTTAGTTGTTTTATGTACTTAATTACCTGTGAGTTTCGCCTACTACTGACACACAGACATTCTCTTACAGCTAACCACGATAAAGACATAAAACCGCAGAGATAAGCAAGTATGTTTCCTTCTTATTCATTCAGCGCTGAGCATTTCAAAACACTATTCAAAAAGCTGTGTAACATACAGAGACCTGTATTTTAACCAGCGTAAGCCTAAACTTTCTTTCAAATAAAAGCCACTTTTAGAAGTAAATAGTTTCGAGATTCAATTAGTAGTTGAGGAACATCAGACCAATAGGAACGATAACTAAATTCCCTCAATCACATGTCTAAGACAGCAAACAGCAAAGAATCTGAAATTTCTTTCAGCAGCATAGGATATGACTGGTATAACATTTCCCATACAAATTCACTCTCAGTACTTTGTGCAAGAGACGCTCCTTCAAAAAAAAATTAGCAGCAAAGTTAATCAGACGTGTAAGACAGAAAATGTTTCTTGTACTTCCGTGCCAACATTATCTTCATGTGTTGTAAAGTTTTTTTTTTTTTAATTTTGAGGAATGAATTACAACTAGCTGCCACTGACGTTTAAAGAACTAGTGCTTAATATGCGAAAAAGTATAATTCACAGACGATGTTCTTAAATACGATAAAATGTGAGATAAAGACACGGCAACCATGAAATCATGCAAACTTAGTTAATTCCAGCCAATAAGAACATTCATATCCTGCATAAGTTCCGTTCTTTCTTTCACCGTACTACAGTAATTGGAAAGCAGCTGAGAGAATAGAAAGGCCAAGATGATGGGAACCAAATTTCCTTCAAGCAGTAACCAAAATCCGTCCCCAACTCGAAAGTTGTTCTCAAAATGAGCATACAGATTATATAAATTCAGATGTGCGTGGGATGGGTAGACGGTGGGAGGATCCAGGGCTGGATCATGACAGTGCATGGCATGAATACATATTACACTGTTTTAAACTTTAAATGGATTTATTGTTCACACAGCCACTGAACATAGATTTTACGTTAAAATAAAGTGTTTCTCTACTCTTACACAGTAGTAAGTGCCAAGCTCCTTCTACAGGATGGCAAACTTTTCCCCCTGTACCTAAGCACTGAGTCGTTATTGGGTAAAGACTGAAATCCAGCCACTCCTTAATGCCAGTTGTGGAAGCGAGTAATCAGAACTATGCTGCGTCCGACTAACTTGTGATTGAAGACAAGAAGCTACGTTTCCATGCATCTAATTTGACTTACTGTTGCAGAGTGAAAACAACACTTCGTACCCAAAATCGAACACCAGGCGTCGAGGGAGTGAACAACAACACTAGAGCTGGATATTCCGTCTGTCCTCCTACAGTAGGGGCAATTTCTGTAATCACTATTTGTTTGGATTTTGTCCACCGTCCACACTTGAAATAAAATTAAAAACAAGATGTTCCAGAAAGAAGATCGGTCCACGTCCGCGGGAAAGAGACTCAGTGAATAACGAAGGGCGGTACGAAAGTAACGCCTTCTATTGTTTCTCAGAAACAATAATTACAATTACAATCGAATTTATGTAAGTCATGGGTACATCATTTATAAAGTTGAGATTATGATTTCCACAAAGTCTCCTTCATTATCAACACACTTTTTCCACCTTTGCGTGAGACGCTGTACGACAGTCGCGTAACACTCGTTACTGAAGCGTCGAAGCTCTTCGCGCACGCCGTGTTTTAGCTCGTCGTCGTCCGCAGAACGACGTCCTCGACATGCAATCTTCAGAAGGCCAAAAGGATAGCAGTGGGGCGGGGTGGGGGGGGGGGTGTGTGCAGACTCAGAACTGTACCTTCTAAGTTGGGTCCGACAAGTAAAGCTGTTCTAAAGCTCTGAATGTCTCCAAGTGTGACAGAGACCTAAAACAGTTGGAACAGTACAACAAATTACGGATTGCCTTTTGTTAAAATTCTATATTTATTTAACGACATTTTTTCCAACTGCACGGATTACATTGGGAGCAACAGTAAGATTAACGTGCAAGACTAAATGTGAAGACAGTGGCTTGTTTCAAGCTAACTCGCCTACACGAACAGCGGTAAAGCAGTAGCAAATTATGTTTCTTTAATGGCGACCCCGTATCTATACAATCGCGAATGTACTACAACCAATATACATATGTACGTACGTACGCAAGTTGGTACTTTGAAAATGGGAAGGATGGGCATCATACAAACATGGATGGTTTTTGCCAATATGCAGCGCTTCGTCTAAAGTCACGCAATGCTTGTGCAACCTGCCAGACACCTGTAACTATGAGGAGTTGCTTGCTATATATAACAAGCAACTCCTCACATTTCAGCAATTTTTCAAAGTAGAGCAGATATATGGTTCAGATGGGACCTGTATTGATCTTAACAACTACATTTTTCCCACTGTATACTATCTTGTGGCCACAGCCCTCGTTCAAACGTGCACGATAGGACGTTTACACAAAAAAGGCGAAGTAATGTCAAAAACCATTACCCGAACCAATAAACCATACACTGAAAATGTAAAGGTAGATCAATGAACCGTCGGTAAACCAACCACCTAATCTGGTGTAATCATTCAAAAGCTTTAACAAACCATAGCTAAAACAACAAAATTCCAGAACGAGAATTCCGGGATACCTCAGACGATAATAGACCAAATACGAGACAGACTGCTTTCGATTCTGATTACAAGTATGGACTCATGACGCCCTGATTAACCCCGTATCCTGCCCACACTTCTGTAAATTAAGTAGTGAATATTTTTCGAGGAGGCAATTCTGCCAAAGCGTGAAGCTAATATCTCAAATCCATTTAGTGCCTATGACCACCATACGTGGTGCTTCTTCTACCGTAACAAGACACCTGTTAGCTCTGCGACGAGACTTCCAGTAAAATGGGGCTCCGAATTCTGGAGCACCTTCCACGATGCACAACAGAGCCACGGGTTCTTTATGTGGCAGCACACTGACTGCATATATATGTCACTAGTTACTTTGCACACCGAACTCTTTGCGACACCTGTCTCATCTGCCCAGTCTTTACACTAATTTCTTAACCTCCCAAGTGTATTAGTGTGTATCGTAACGTCCACAAGCATGGTCCTTATTTTTTACATGTACTGACAGGCACGGTTTCGACACATTTAACTTGAAACACTACAGATTATTTCGAGCCTTCCTTCCGAGAAGCATACAAGACGAAACATAACGGTAAGGAAACATCTACCTCACATGTTGAAATTTCTAATTCATGTAATGGATTTTGTTAAGATTTGCACCAGCATCTATTCATCCAGTTCTCCTTCAGTCCACCTCTGGCCAATATAACAGTTGGTTTATGGAAAACGTCTATGTAAAATCATGAAATTCAAGGAAAAGAAAAGACCAAATGCATAACCAACTGAAATGGCACAAAATACATAAAAGATCCCATTACAGATCATAAAATTTACACAAGCTAACCCATTTTTCTATATGATATATAGGATAAATTAACAAAGTATAACTGACGTATTTTTGTAATGAAAAATTTACGTTCGCAATTCACCCTCTAATTTCTGCCACAATATTTATGCACCCGATGATCAAGACAAAATAACACAAATTTGACTGATAGATGCAAGAAGTTAACAATGAGGTTATATTGGGTCTGATAACTAATTTAATCTTTTAAATATTCTAACAATACAAATTCCTTTAAACGCCGAATTAAATCCCATCTGCCATTTGCTGTCATTATTAGGATCTCACCATATTCTCCACGTTAGCAGGATAAGGGTTAAAAATACACCACCACAAAATTTCATGCAACAAAATAAGACAGAAATAAGAAAAAGCATTGGAGACTCCATTTTAAATAAGCCTTTTACAGAATATGCTTTTATAACATTGTAATTTTTCAGCCCTTAACATCGCCAACCTTTCAAACTGTAATTTTTGTACCCACCACAAGAGCATTATAACAAAAATAAACGTAATTTACGTCGAACATTACTATAGTGTCAGCTATTACGAAAGTGAAGACATTTAGCAGTATATTTATCTCAGTAATTAACCAACTTGATGCACAAAATGTTTGTTTTACAATAAGTTTATTTCATGCGTCTATTTGTTTCGAGCACATGTGCTCGAAACATGTAGAGGCATATAGAGGCTTGGTTAAAAAGCCGAAACATGTAGCTGTTATCAAAGTTTTCTTTTTATTCACCAACTGATACACAAATGGATTGTCTTAAGAACAATTATAAAATTTACATTAAAATTAACATTAAAAAAAGCCCCGACATGTTTCGGTGCAGGCACACCATCATCAGGAAGCGCATTATGCGCTCCCTGACGATGGTGTGCCTGCACCGAAACATGTCGGGGCTGTTTTAATGTTAATTTTAATGTGAATTTTAAAATTGTTCTTAAGACAATCCATTTGTGTATCAGTTGGTGAATAAAAAGAAATCTTTGATAATATCAAGATGCACGGTATGTTCGTTAACACACATGTAGATGTTATTTGTCATAGTAATTAACCAACTTGATGCACAAAATTTTTGTTTTACAATAAGTTTATTTCATGCCTCTACATGTTTCGAGCACCATGTGCTCATTATCAGGAGGTCACAATTTTATTATACAGCCTCTGTTATCATCACACCTAGAGTGTGACGATACAAGAGGCTGTATAATACAATTCTGACCTCCTGATGATGAGCACATGGTGCTCGAAACATGTAGAGACATGAAATAAACTTACTGTGAAACAAAAATTTTGTGCATCAAGTTGGTTAATTACTGAGATAAATATACTGAGATGCACGGTCAGCAAAACGCCCCAAAAAAGTAGCACTAGTCTAATCACGCATTTCACTAATACACGGAACATCACTGTCAGTACACTGTAATACAACACAGTAATTGTCATTTTAATATTACCAACTTCATGAGCGAGACGCGGTGTATACTATTTTCTAAATGTATTACACTTCACCGGAACGCTCCAATACACAAACCGAAATTTCTTACGTGTTCGTAAACAAATAAATGCTATTTTTTTTATGTTTTGCTGACCGTGCATCTCAGTATAATCTTCATAATTAACCAACTTAATGCACAAAATCTTGTTTTATAATAAGTTTATTATATGCCTCTACATGTTTCGAGCACTGTTATGCTCATCATCAGGAGGTCAAAATTGTATTATACAGCATCTGGTATCATCACAATTGTAGGTGGCCGTCCGGTGCACGGGAAGGTCACCTACAGAGCGTGATGCTGTATAATACAATTTTTGCTTCCTGACGATGAGCACATAGTGCTCGAAACATGTAGAGGCGTATAACAAACTTATTTAAAACAAGAGTTTTTGCATTAAGTTGGTTAAAAAATAAATGCTAATCGCACACTTTTCATTCATACAATCAGCCATAAAACAGAAAACACTATACGATTCAGAACTTCCTAAAATGCAAAATGATACGTAATGCGGTCTCCAAATGTCTTTGGGAGTTCCTTAATAAATCTAGAAAAAATTCTTTTCAAGATGGGGAAGAAAAACCTTCACATAAATGAATTATCATTGTTCAGATCTGCATAATGGATTCGTATTTTTAATATTTTATGGTACTTAGCGTACTTAACTAGCGGATGTGGACTGCAGAAGAAAAATAATACAAAGTAGACTGTCATGGGCAGAAAAAGAAAAGAAATCAAATACATCCTTCGAAATAGTAGAACAAGGACGCCTGTTAAACAACCAGTTTTTTTTACAGATATATTTCTCTTTCCGTTACAGATTAGTCTTCGCATTTTCTTTTCATAATCTTCGGATGGGAGAGAGAAGAGAAGAGTTGCTTCCAGAAATTGTGGTATTTATCGGAAACGGATTTTAAGATTGGAAACCCGGAGATGTTCGACTTGCAGGCCAGACAACAAGAGCACAAGACGAATGCAGTGCGAATAGAAACCAGGCGCTCTGACCAAACGACTTCAAAACACACCTTGAAGCAAAACTTCGCATGATATTCAGAATAAAGTTTACGATGTTTAGCCTAAGTTTCTCAAAGTATAAAATACACTCCTTTGTTTTTCTTTTGAGGTTTTCGAGGCACCCGCCTAAATTCTAACTTAGGTTTTCGGGGTTCAGTCGTGTGGCAAGAACAATGTGTTCCAACAATTCAGCGTACACTGAAATGACGTCGACTCTGTGGATGGAAGCAGTTTCTTTATCCTAAACATCACATCACCACCCACCTACACGATTACGTAAAGGCACAACCCAGAGGCCCACAATTTTTACAAATAAATAAAAAAGTAAAGTTTCCACTGTGCAAATGATGAAGGCATATGGTGGAGTACAGACATAATCTCGCACTTTACCCTCCAGTCGCTTCACCCCAGGAAGAAGAGTCCCTCATAGCCACTGTATACGGGAGTGGGTGAGCCCCACAGCCAGGGTGGACGATCTGGAAAAAAGAAAACACGTTCCCATGGCGTTCAACCCAACGCCTAATCCCTCTATCGGCTACGCTACTCCGGCTCCACCTGACAATAAACGTACCTAAAAACTCTACCTGAAATATACCTGTATTTTAAAAATGTTAAATTATATAGAGGACGCCAAATTTTGTTTCGAAGGTTATATAAACCAATGTGGCCCGAATATGTGTCAGTTCGTAGCTTAATTGTATAACTGTTACTTTACAGTCCTTGACAGGCGTTTCTATGGACTAAAAGATCTGAAATAAGTAACATAATTTACATTAAAAAATTATTTCTGATGTAGGCGAAGGAGAAATAATTAAGATTACAACCAAGCAGTAACAGTATTGCATGTGGACCCTGAAGATAAGGGCAGCATGAACCTTCGAAACGTCTGTAACTGTTTACCCGTCCATATGACGTTTGAGTCCAGAAGACTACAACCTTCAACATCACCTCTTTGTCAGCTCCCAATCTCGCTACATTAAATGAATACAGTACTGCCAAAAAAGTAGGAGTAAACCGCGTTCCTTGCACGAGATTTAGTTCCATATCGCGTCGTGAATATGTCTGAAGTTAAAGAGAAGCTGAGGATCATTTCAGTCTCGGTCGGATGTTACATCAGACCTTGTGAATCCCCGTGAAGAGTTGTCAGTGTTAAAGATTCAGCAGCATCAGATTGATAGGACCTCGCCGCGCGTAGGGATGAGATGCCATCAATTTGTCTGCCACGACGCTGTCTTCAGTGTATCACTCCTTCATCTCCCCTCTGAAATGTAATCAATGACCCCGTGTATTGCCTGGAATCAACAATCCGCCCGGTATGGAGCTCTGTCCTATATTTAACAGGGATCTGCAATGAATGAGTAAAACTACACGTTTTTTTCCACAAAGAGGATATTACTTACGAAACACGACGTAAGCTTACTGGTATTCTACTGCTGACTTCGTTTTTTCGAACGTTAAAGACGATGCATCAAATGCACACGTTGTTTACATTCGAACGTTTTGACATTAAACCGAGTGTCTGCTAACAGTTTAATGCTGCTTAATAATCGAGGTTGTCCTATGTTTGTCGAGAATCCGAATATTACGTGGTTTTTCGAAGCACAATTCCGTCGCCCCAGTAAATTGTACGTTAATACAGATAAATAATGAAGTAAACTTCCTGCTGTATTATGCCTTGTCTACTGACACCTTAACTACCTCCCTGGCATCAGAACCCGTAGGTGCAGTACTGTCAACATCGAAGCCTTTCAATGAACTCGATCCTAAACCAATTCTGTCCACCTCATCGCCACAAACTGCCAGCGATGTACCTCCGTAAACACATACAACCTCCTAGGTTTTCGCCCACAGTATTTTTTACGATTTCCTATTCCTTGTCTCCAGCATCCTATCTACATCTCTAGCCTATCAAAACCTCCTTCATTTCAGAATCGTAAAAACACTACGTGGTGGGCCGGTACAGCGTAATCAGTATAGCGACTCGCTACGGACTGGAAGGCTCGGATTTGAACTCCAGCGGGAATAAGATTTTCCGCGCCGTCCAGTAAGGCCGTGGGGCCCACCCAGCCTCCTATACAACGGCTATCGGGTCTTGCCCGGAGGTAAAGCGGTCGGAGCGTGGCGTTGACCACCCAGCCCCATCTGGCACCGAGGTTAGGTAAAGAGTAAAACAATACCGCATCTCCTCCTCCGTGCCTTCACAGCACGTTACAGGGTGAACTTGAACTATACTACGTGACCTGTAAAAACCACAAACTGCCTCGTTATATAATATTCGATACTGCCCAATTCCTTCATCCCGAACAAATACAAATACTTTGATCTTCATGTTTGTACCGTGCATCAATGGCGATTAAAACACTTTATTATCCAACAGATTCACAAATGTATAATTCGTAGATACAATTAGAATTATTATAAAATATTTTAAATATTTTAAATTGCTCCAACATGTTTCGGATCACAAGGGATCCATCATCAGGGAGCTCTATACAGTGCTTGGCTAAAATTACAGTAATGGCTCTATCATGTCCGTTGATATGGGCGTAGTCGGTGTTATGGCAGCATATTTGCCCGTGGTGCGTGTGTGTGTACTGCACAGTCTAGAGAATCAATTGGAGCAATTTTATACATTTTATAATAATTCTAATTGTATCTACGAATTACATATTTGTGCAGCTGTTGGATAATAAAGTGTTTCAACAAGTACTTTTTTATCACTTGCTTCTCACAGAAGTTTCATTTAGGCTCTTTCCTCGCTTTACAACCATACGAAGATGCAAAATAACAGTTTTATACTCACTGATACAGGAGGTTTTGAAAACTATGTGGTAGCGGAATAACATTTAGGCTAATAAATACTTCCTGAATTCATGCGTATACTAATTTTATCTTCATCTTCACTAGACTTTCCAATTCAGTCGTCATAAATAACCAGCACGAGGCAAGCCGACCCAGTTTGACGTCACACGAGGGGGGAAGCCCCAGTGTATCAGCATCGAGACGGCGTCCGCTTCTGCTCTCGATTTGTCTTGGGCCTCAGGACAGGTTCAGGGATAAGCGATTTGCGTCCCTGAGCTCAGAGGTTGACAAATGGAGACAAACAGCCAACGGGACTTTACTGTATAGCATTTGGCACTCAGGGATAGTGTGATATATTGGCTTTGGCCTACATCACGACTGTCTGTCAAGCTGGCTATGTAACTGGCTATGTACCGGATAAGTAACCAGCTAACTATCGAACGCACAGCGTTCTTAAATAATTTGCCAGTCAACTACGCGCAACCTTTGTTTTACGCCCTTTATTCCTTTAACTTCCCTTGCCAATACACACAACTTTTAATTTGCACCCTCTCATTTTCTGTTTAACGCACTTTGGTTGGCTGCGCTCTGTTACACTAAATCCTACCTATTCTATTATTACTTATAGGTATATCATTTTGATTTATGCATTTTTTATTTAGGCTAATTTTTCAGAAACACGACTTCGGGGTAGAACAAAAGTTTCGTGTACACAGCTTTATCGAACTGGATAACTACTATAAGGAAGCAGATAATATGATTATACAGCTAGACAATGAAATAGATACATGGAAATCAAATTATGTAGCTGACCAACTAGGGAACTAACGACGTAGCTTCCTAAACTACTAGCTACCAAACATCGAGTCTATGCAAATGACCAATAAAGTAAGCAGCCATTCTATTTATATATCTAACTTTAACTACATAATTTTACACCCATCCTTTGTTATGCTATTTTAAAATTGTTCCTGCTCAAAAACGTTTAACGAATTTGGCCTATCTTGCGAAAAATATAAAATTGAGATCTCCACTATACATACGACATGAACGACGATTGAAAGTAATTTACATGATAACTTTTAATGGTACTCAAAATTCCCCTTATGAAGGTATTTTGTATTTAAGGCGAAACACACTGCCCATTAAAGATACATAATACAACATAAAATTTAGTTGGTACTGACGGCCTTTACCCCTTACTTTGTGTATCTTCCTCAGAACGGGGTGTCTGTAGTAAATATAAACCATTCATACAAATATCTTATGTATTATATATCACACACGTCATACAGTTTAATATTGGAGCAACATCTGACTATACGTCGCAGGCACACTTCATATTACGCGGGCTTCATCAATATTCGTCTAGGCTCTGTGTACAGACGTAAGGGTTTGATAAACACAGGCGTTATAAGTTATGTCTAGAAAATTATGTTCTCCATGTCGTGTCGATGCTGCAGTATTGGGCTTGAACAAGTAAATCCCCGGGCCGAAATACAGGGTGGTCCTTTGACAGCTTACAGCAGATCGTTGGGCCGCAAGTGCCCGACCCTTCTGCCTGGGCAGATGACCGACTTCCGGGAAGCTCTCAGACGATGGCACTATTTCTTTTTTGGTGTGGCGAAAAAGCCCCTTGTGGGCCAAGGCCTCCTTAGTATCATGGCTTCACGATCACACCCAGACACACCACACTCGGTAGGACTCCTCTCGATGAGTGATTAGTACGACGCAGAGACCTCTACCTGACAACACACACCACTCAAACCGACATCCGTGTCTCCGGTGGGATTCGAACCCGCAACCCTAGCAAGCGAGTGGCCACAGACCCACGCCTTAGACGGCGCGGCCAGTGGGATCGGCCGATGGTACTACATAGCTAGTAAAATTGTTTATTTTTGTAAATCTGTCAACCAAGTTATTGTCATTCAGTGCTCTTGGGTTAGGAATTTCTGCTGAGGGGTAGAAACAGGAAAGCAGAATGCTCTCACGTAGAGAAAAGTTCCAGTTTATTGAGGAAACATAGAGAACAGATAACTCTTCAGTCCGACAGAGAGGGGTTTCAGACCTCAAGAATGCTATTTGCATAGACGTGACTGGAAAACAATACAGACCACAACATACGTACATCGAGCAGACGGGATTGCGCAAGGCAATTCAAGCGGTATGGCCTACAGCGAACGAATCAATTAAAGAAACAAACATATAAGCAAAGCACAATAAATAAGGTAGAAGCGAAAGAAAACAAAAGTATGTTTTTGCCTGTGGAAAAAAGAAATTCCACTTCACAGACCGTTGTGTTCTGTTATAGACACAGATGAACAAAAATATACCAGGCCTAAGAAATTACAAAAAACTTTCACATACATTTGTAGGCTACTTCTTTTTGTGTCCCTGCTTACCAAATTGGCCTTCACGTTCAAATACAATTGCTTGGAAAGTTAAATAGAAATGGTTTTTATCCCCCTCTCTCCGACCCTCAAAGGTACTTAAATTCTCCTATCTACGTCCGCGTGACACCCTCAATCTACGTTTCTGTACTACAGCATGAAGTAAGTTTTACATCCAGATAAAAGTTTAAGCTGTTTTTTCTATGTATCTAGAATAAATGAGCATGGAGTTCAATGCACGAAAAAAAACTTGAAGCAATCTCTTTACAAAAAGCATGTGACTTACAACTTCCAGTACACTACGGTCCACAGTAAGATGGACTGACCACTTCTGCGGCATGCACGTATCCACAGGCTACATTTGTACTAATGAACAGTACTTAACTCAGTTTATTTGTTTGCTTGCTTGTTTGTTTTTGGCGCGACAGCCCCCAGTGGGCCAGGGCCTCCTCATCCACGAGGTTTCTAGATCACACACAACGACGCACCACAGTGGGTAGGACTCATCTGGACGAGTGATCAGTTCGTCGCAGAGACTTCTACCTGACAACACACAACACTCACAACAGACACCCATGCCTCCGACGGGATTCGAACCCAAAATCCCAGCAAGCCAGCGGCCGCAGACTTACGTCTTCGATCGCGCGGCCACTGGGATCGGCACAACTCAGTTTACTGCACCAAACAGCGCGTTTTCCAGTCATCTCAAAGAAGTCGGGAACGGCCAGGACAGTGGTCTCGTCATCTCCACTGGGTAACGTTTGTAAAGCACGTAAATACAGAAGACCGCCTGACAACGTACTGCGCCAATGCATTAACAACTCTAAAAATCACTTTCAAATCCTTAATGCATAACTGTGCGCACATACAAAAAAAGAGGATACAATGGGAAGTAGGAAGAAGCGACAAAGACAACGAAAAAAGTCAAAAAAGGATTATAAAGGCATTCGAAAAGTCGGAAACCAACTGTCCAGTGACGCACCGTCATATCTCACAAGAAGAGGATGCTCAACTACACCGACGACACCGCTGTAGAACCTCTACACTCGCAATAGTATGACGGTATAATTACAAAGCTGGAGAAAGAGGATGAGGACTTATTTTGAGATTTGATTCATTTGACGATGCTTTCACTGATTCACACTACAAATAGCTCGAGGAAGAATAGAGTGAAAAGAATGTGGATGAGAACAACCGTGACCTTGAAGTGCCAACGCGGGATCTGCCTGTAGGACCTGAGGATAGCCCGACAACAATCAGTATAGTGGGTCTGTGTAGTGGAGTTTGGCAAATCAAGACCTGCCGAATGCGAAGATAGCCACTGGACCTTGACATTCGGCAATATAAGGAAGATACAAGAGCGAAAGCAGAACGGTGGGCACGAAAAGGAGAATATGACGTAGTCAGAAAAATTAAAGTTGTGTTTCTGTCGCGATACGTACTGTTGCAATAGTGTCAATCCGCACCACGTGACTGCTTCCTTACGCCTTACGTCTTAATTATGTCAAAAGTCATATCGACGCTTTATTGATATCAGTAATCAAGAACCGACGGTCTGGTTGCGTAATTCGCGTAATAATAACGATCTCTATACACACTGCTAGCTATCGTGCTACTTACGGAAAGCTATCGAAGAAGAACCAGGTTCTAAAAACAAGGCGAGAAGGCACGCACAGGGTTAGCTCGTAGTAGTCGATGTGAACTGGGTGAGGGACGGGTGTCGCAGTTGTTTGTGGGATGACTGCTAATGGGTTCATTAAAATAATTACGAACATGACTGCAGATGAAGGGAGATAAATCGTTTACAAGTTAAAATCAATGCGTAAATAAATTTTAAAATTCATTGAAATAAACACAACATGCACGATTCATCCACCCAAGTTAAAGCTCGCACTCAAGTTCAAAATAGTGTCGGGGTTAGGAAAGAGTGGAGCTGTACTCTCTCATGGCGTGCAAAGGGTAGACTTTACTTTGACTTGCCACGTCAACAAAATCTTATAATGTAACAAAATCAAAAATATAGAAGGATTGGTTTCATATTAATGTCTTCAAGAGGATGAGTAAAGCAGTGTCTAGTTTGACAGTAATAAGTTAGTTAAGACAAACGTTGGAGGGGGGGGGGTTGAAAATCAATGTGAGTGAAAACGCGGTGAAAACAGGGCACGTGTCTGTTTATTGGGTAAGTCTTCGCTTCAAGCTCACGTCGATTTTAATTAACATTCCACCGGTGTTACACATCATCTTCAGCAACACTGCGTTTCTGTTCGATCCTTTAGCCCAAACAGTGAGAGCAGACTGAGCAAGCAGCTGCGTTCTAACAAGAATATTTACCCAAAAGGGGAAACTTCAAAAGAAAAGAATGCTGCAGGATTCCTTTGAACTGGCCTTCGGTTATTAATATCACAGATTCAGTTGCTGTTACAATGCCTCGCCTTTGTCTCACGTGTCCAAACATGGCGTCTACTTTTATTAAAATGAATCCAAATTTGTAGGACAAGACATTTTTAATCATCAATGGGAGAGAACAACAACGTGTACAACGTTTTGGTGGGGGAACTTGAAGGAAAGAACACTCAAAAGTACAGTATGGCTTCCAGTGTGCCGACTTTCAAGGAATTCACAGTTATTAAACAAATTTCTGTATGTATATGTGTGTGTGTGTGTGTGTGTGTGTGCGCGTGTATATATATATATATATATATTCGTTATTGTGGGCCGGGTAGCTCAGGCGGTATAGCGACTGACTACGGGCTGGACGGTCCGGGATCCAATCCCGGTGGGGGCGAGATTTTCCGCCCGTCCAGACCGGCCCTGGGGCCCACCCAGCATCCTGTAAAACGGGTACCGGGTCTTTCTCGGGGATAATGTGCAGCCGGGGTGTGCTGCTGACCACTCACCCCCTTCTAGTGCCGCGGTTATGGAAGAGTAGAGCTATATTAATATATTAATGTCCGAAACATGTTGAGTACATAAGAAGTGAAATAAAATAGCAAGTAACATCAAGTTGGTCTTTTATTCTTCAACTATTACAATGATGCACGGTCAAATAAACATAAGATTCACTGCAGAGTATACTGCTAGAGCGACTGGAGAAAGATGAATCGGGGGAGATTCGGAAGAAAGCCATCAAGGTCGAGTGGAGGTAATATGAAGGAAAATTTTAGAGGACGTAGTGACTTAAACCACGAAATATCTTAGTAAATATGGCGTCTCGGCTGAGACTGGTATACATGTATAGTTCTTTAGCGCTACGCAAAATCGTTTGGTCCCGCACATTTCGCCTGCGGTTTCATGGTAACTACCAGTGCGACACACCAGAATGCGCACTTTCTTGTAAATCCGGAAGCTTATATGAGATTTTATATCGTGAGACGTTTACATCTCCACAGTAAACAAAACAGATGCATGTGCGCTGTGCAGCAGAGCGTTCACAGTGCTTCAAGCAGAGAAAACTCGTTATTCGCATGAGACGGTAAAAATCGGCAATTAACAGTTACAAATTAAATAAGAACACGGCGACAGACAACGCCTCACACAAACTGGGCAAAGCGCTCGGCTTCAGTCTGCTGAAGACCAAAAGGATGGTCTACCTTGTTACTTCTGGAAGATGAGATCTTAAAAGAGGATACAGGAAGAAGAGAAAGACGAAGGCGTATAGATTGATTGTTCCGTCTCTCCCCTCTTGTAACTTGAGTCTCTTTCACTCAGCCCTTCTCTATACCAGCATCGTTATATAACAGAAACTCGTTTCAAATTGCCTTCGCAGAAAAAAAAGAACTTGTTTTAATAATGCCTTTATTTTATGGGAGCGTTATTGTATGGATCTGTAAAGATTTGCGCTCCATCGGGTAAACTATCCATTCCATCGCCCTAGCAAATGAAAACTGATCAATTCTTGTGTTACTTAGCGACACTTCTACTGGGACGGTAACACATATTTTACTGGTAGGATGTCTGAGAACGATTAATAAGAGTGAAGTGGTGCTGAAGGTATTCAGTGTTCTTCTCTCAAGGTTAATTTCAAAAGTGGACGACTTTAATACGGAATCATCAATATAGCCTTCATTAAACAGATCAGCTACTGATCAGAAAATCTGCATTGTTCAGATAATGGAAAAAAAATGGAGTATAGTGAGACAGTACATCAGGTATTAGAGAAACGAATAGAGTCGGCGATTTGGTTAGGGGAGAAGTGTTGCACAGTATTCTTATTCAGTATGTCCATGAAACTGGATAGACTAAAGTAAAATATGCTCAAAAGAAGCCTATGGCGAAGTCCGCATACGTAAAAATTGTCTAATTCATTTCTTTATCATAAGAGTCGAAAATTAAAATACCTTCAGAGCTATTCTCTCCATTCTGGCTGTGGAATACGCTCCGAGGAAGATGCAAGAAAACCGTGAGGGACTATCACTTTCTGGAGTAAAATGAGGGTGCTAACTTACTGGTCAAATAAACGAATACCACAAATATACCGCAGAGGCTGTACTAGAATACAGTCTAGAATATATGCGCTACGTCCATGCCTCGTCAACAGAATGCGAGAAAAAAATACAAAACTTATAAATGTAGATATTAAATTCTTCTAAAAATGCATCGAAATATAAATAACTGGAGAATACAGTAACAAACCGAAGCTGCGCTCATAAAGAACACAATCACGTATCACAAGCATTGTGAAGGTTTGACAGCTCTTACTTCACAATCTTTCCTCGAATATCTCGCTATCTAAAGATTAAGAATTAAAATACACGGGACTATAAATGTTCCTGTCGTTTTGCACACCTGCAAAATTCGGCCTTTCACACTGATGAATTTCGACAAGATAGATTTTAGGAGAATACTGAGAATTAAGACGGAGGCTGCGTACTTGCATCCTGCTCTGTGTAACAGAACAAATGAACACAACAGTCTTTCAATAATAAAATAATGAAGCTGTTTCACTGACGTCGTAGCTATTTGTGTCAGTGTTCGCTACGCCTAACGCTGTACTGAATAACTAACACTAGAGAAACTCCTTACTCTCTACCATCAACATCACATATTAGAATTTAATGTGCAATATAGATCGTAAAATGTCTAATGCAGTACGTAGTTCACATACAATAAAGAAATATTTTATTGTATTAGTAAGGGTTGTTGTTGTACCACGTAGTTTTTTTGAAAATGGTGTAATATGCACATCACTGACATGTTATTGAACTATTTCGATATAAATAAAACATATTACACAAATTTTCGAAAACACAATGTTTTCGTCTTCACCTGAAAACGAAAAGTGCGTTTCCGAAACGTCGTGTAATATATTTGACTTGTGGTGACGATCGAAATAGTTCAAAAACACGTCACTGATGTTGTACAAGGATTTTTGTGTTGACAGAAAAAGTGTTACATTATTCATAATCCGCATTCCTAATCAAATAGTAAGTTGCTAAAACCAATGAGGATGAGATGTTTTGGATACGCAGCATGCATGGAAAGAAGGATAACTTCATACAACACTACAGCCACAAAGTATGAAGGGATAAGATTACTAGGAACAGCCATGGGTCTATTGTTGTTACGAAATACTAAAACGTATCTTGAATAAATAGGGTGAGAGCTAGACCTGGACTCATAGGACGCAAGATAGGGATTAGTTGCGACCTGCTCTGAACACGAAAATACAGCTTTGGACTCCCATAACGCTGGGGTTTGCTACCTGAAGGAGTATAAGCTTCACACAAGACTCAACTCCGTTGGGTCAGAAAGCGATCCACGTAAATTGTATTGTCCCTGCATCTGTGTTTCAAAACCAGACGGATCAGATATTTTTCTCTTATCCAGTGCCTCAAAACGGGTTCTGAAACCCACCCATCCTCCTACAAAACGGGCACTGGAAGATATTTTGCTGGAGGTAAAGCGGCCGGGTGGTGAAGCTGACTAAATCACCTCAATCTAGTGCCGAAGAATGGGTGGAACTACACCTCCGCTCCCCCATACGCCTTCAAGACGTGAAGAGGGACAACTTTACCACTTATGCAGTATTTCCTTTCAGGATCTGAGGCAAATCATGAAAACCTCCTCCAGGGTACCCGATTTCGAGATGTAGATGTTACACTAACTAAGCAACCAACCAACTCCACGGAGAAGAGCCCTTCCTCAGAAACTGAAAAGTCCTCAGCTAGTCAAGATATTCTCCCCATTTCATGGAACCCGAAGGTTCATCACCATACTCACAATCGACCGCAACCTGTTCCTATCCTGAACCAGATCAATCAAGTCCATACTGCTCCAGCCAACGTCACTGCTTGTATTGTGCCGAAGGAGCACTCCAAATCCGAGGCAATATCGAATGTTTCGTACTATCCTAAGCTTCAACGGTGAGGAAACGTTGGCACTTCGCCAAAACCCCAAGCTGGAAGGCCACCCCTTGTCGGCTCCCAATAACAGCTTATTCAACATATTCGCTGCTAATCCCCATACATGGAGGCCGTTCCTCCATCGGCAACCTGAGGACGCACCATGCCGTGGTGACAGGGACCCAAGAACCTCAACATGAAAAAGGACTTCTGACCACTAAGCCACGGAATACGATAAAACATGAAAAGTCTATGAAACGCCGCAACAAAAGTCACAAATTCTTCGAAAATATATTACGAAACAGTTTCAACTTGCTAAGCCGAAAGACGCCACAGTTACTCTCCGCTCATAAGTTCAGCGACTGACATGGCATAATTGATGGTACGAAGTAAGAATTTGTATACACGGACGAACGAAAACAAAGAGACACGGACGGACACACAGAAACGGACACTCCCATTAGCGTTCATTTCACGCACTACGTGCAAAACAGGCATGCAATCCAGTTCCTGCCTTCCGTAAAACAAAAGACATTTCCATTACAGACGTCAGTGGGTTAATGTTTAAGGAAGGAATCAATCGCTGTTTTGTGCGAGAACCAATAAAAAAACAGAATTTGTGAGCAAAGTTTCAAGTTACATAATGTTATAGCCTGTAGCACAAGCAGTTACAGCTCGGACATTAGGAGTCAGGTATATTCACTTCCGAAAAGTGTACCACATTACGACTGCTACAAACAACCCAAAAAAGTACAAAAAAATGCATGGTCCTTAGAAGGTTTAAACCTTTTAATTCGAAATCCAGATGACAGTGAGACGACAGAAATAGATTGCCTCAGATGTGAAACCGAAATAGATAACAAATGCGTTGTTTTCATAAAGGCACTCATTAAGACATGCAAATGAATCATACTCGCAGTTCTTTTTGGAATTCTGCGAAGTGATTGTTCTTTGTGTCTGCTTGGGGGATTTCCGCCAGCTTTAGCTACGCTGTAATAACAAAGAGAATAAAACGAATATAAACGACATAGGGGACGAAACTTACGTTAACTAACTTTGGTGTTATACGACGGACAGGAGAAAAAAAGGAATTAAAGAAAAATTGTTGCCAAGTAGGAATAGTATGTCTCAAGCACTGCCCTTTCGTAACGTCAATAAAGTGGTAGCTACTGTCAGGAACAAATTACGATTTGGACATTGCGAGTGGCATGAGCAAAGCATTATTTGCCGAAAATAAGAAATTAATTTTACAAGAAATGGACAAGGTGTTGTACCAATTAAATCTGGTGAGGGGGAAGTGCCAATGTCGTGTTTAATCTGTTAGGCCCTGGCTTCTGTAACTCGTTCCTTAAAATGGATATTCCTATGACAGTCTCAAATTAATTCTGGTGAAAGGGCACGTACATCCGATATATATATATATA
>Ga0123352_10003433_pt1 | contig 22888 bp, 5 predicted proteins | sample TergutLab28metaG_FD_89700 | JGI IMG/M metagenome (GOLD analysis project Ga0123352, IMG submission 89700) | Labiotermes labralis P1 segment gut microbial communities from Petit-Saut dam, French Guiana - Lab288 P1 | ecosystem: Host-associated > Arthropoda: Insects > Digestive system > Gut ...
GATATAATTTTCCGTAATTGAGTAATCAATGTAAGTAATCAAAACTGCATTTATTACAGGTTGTTTTGGTGTTAACATAATTCTTTTATATTGAAAATAAACAAAGTTACAATTATTTGAAAAGCATGCGTTCTTTTTGCGCCACACGGTATATGTAAAACAGGTTTGCTGACAGCTTGGGTGCAGGATCAGGACATTCCATCCTGATCCTGCACCCAAGCTGTCAGCAAACCTGTGTGACATATACCATTGCTGTGTGTCCAGTGAAAAACTCCTGATGATAGACGGAGGAACTGTCCGAAACACATAGAGTTTTATTCCAAAAATAAATTTGAGAAATTAGTGCATCTGGTTGGTTTTATTATAAGAATTTATCATGATGCACGGTCACCTGAACGTCAAACAGAGAACATGCTGAATTCTATGGGTAATTTACTGGCTTAGTTTTTTAATGTATACTGTAGCTTGTTCAATAATCTTCATTTGTTTTCTGTGTTAATTCCTGTTGAACATTATTAACTTCAAGGAGCAGAGTCCTCCCTGACAAGTAAACAGCCCCTCAGCTACTGAAGAAATTCACCTCCTTGTTTGCACCCTGAGAGAACATTACTGTGTTCTCAGGAACCCACCACTAGTCCTATCCTGGTCCATTTGAATCTGCTCTATACACCACACCCCGTTTCTTTAAGATCACTTTCAATATCAGCACCACGTCTAAGCTGAGATGTTCCAGGTGGCATCTACTATGTCAGTATAGTGTAACGCTAACTTACAGAATATCCTTACGACAAGCTATAAAAAAACAAACAAAATTATAATTTTGTGCTGTTTGCAACTTTCTTGAATTATTGTTTGAAATAAACTTGTCAGTAAGTGCCAGATTTAAAATATTAATTATCTCCAGCGTGAAGACTTTTTCAAGTGCCATGTGTATGCTTTCTATGCAGCAGATTATAAATGGATCCTGGACAGTTAGTGATGGTACAGTTACACACTAGAGGTAGTGTAAATAATGACTGTTAAATATAACTGTACTGATCCACAACATTTAACTATTGTCACAAAAATACAGTAATCGTAACATCATGGGCTGTGAATGATACAAATGACTACAGATACACACCACAACAGCAGATCACAAATCAAATTCTATACCTTAATTACTATGTACTTGAACAGTCAACACAACTTACACAACTAACTTGTGTTGACTGTTCATTTACATAATAATTATTTGATAGCACAATGGGATGTCTAACCTCAAAATTCTGTAGCTTTGAATACTGTTAAAATTGTGTTTTTGGGTGATGGTATTACATTGTTGATGGGCTGGCATGCCAATGTTTCTGAGAAAGTAACATTTCTCATCTTCAGGGACAAGTGGCCAGCCATGTACCTAGCTACAGTACAAGGAATGAGGGTTTTATGAGTATGTACCCATTCATGTATTTAAAACATGTGTAGGCACTCCTTATAAAGTACTGAACATCTTATGTAGAGGTTATGTCTGTGGTCTAGTTTGACACTTTTAAAAATTAGGTACAGGTGATTTAAAAAAAAAAAAAAAAAGTTGTCTGGCAGTGCCAGTTTTCAGCCATAATGACCAATACATTTGTGTCCTTTGCTTAAGACCATAAATGGACATTTTCATGTAGGCATAATCATGAACCATCAATCAGATTTTATGCATGAAGCTGCAAGTAAACTTAGTAAATTGCAAAGAATACAATTGGGGAATTTTTTAATGCTATGTAACAAAAATACACCCTTGCTGATATTGCTGTAACTTAAGTCCCTCATCAGAACAGTGTGTAGTGGGTGAAAAACTGTTGCAGACAATGAATATGTATGTTGCAAGATCCATTGCCCTAAAGGTGCAGGGCTGTTGAGGTGTGTGACATGCTGGAAAACTAGCTTAACATAAAAACATTGTTTAACACTGAAATGTAAATATCAACACACTACACAGATTAAATTAGTGAAGAACACTAATGGTTAAATATGTAAAATATCAATTCTGTGTCATATTTTTCCATCAGAAGGGAACTATATCCATGCTTAGGAAATGGAAGCAAAAGGTTGATAGAGTGTTCCTGCTTATAGTGTTCACCCATATACAGAATTTACTTTTGTATGGTTGCAGTTTCACTCTCATATCAGTAACATAATTATGTGTCTTACGTGAATCATGAATGGTTGGTTTCTGGCGCCACCAGATATCATGTGTGTGTGTGTGTGTGTGTCAAAACTTCCTGACCTCTGCCCACCCAATGCAAGGGCCAATTCTATCAACCTTGGTGATAGGATGTTGATCGGCAGAGGCGACCTAAATCACACTGTTTCCAGTGCAACATGGTGGGCTGGTATTCACATTTCTTGAGTTTTATCTTAGAGGTGATAGTTCCAATCCACTCACTGGTCTGAATGGGTATGAAGTTAAAAACCCCAGAGTCCGGTGTTTTACTCCAAAATCAATGGGCTCCCACATTTACTTCACGTATTATTTCTGAGTTTTAAGTTTCACACTTGCTACCAAACGACAGCTGCTACCATCCAAATGACTGTTGTCACAACAACAGACAGGATTCACAGTATCGTAACTCAGACATCATAATATTTTATTCTCTCTATCAGATTATTATCATCTCTTGATAGTTTTACAGTTTGCAACCAATGGGTGTGAACGGGGTGAACTCCAGAGCTGTACATGGCAGAGAGTATAATTATAATTCCCCTGCTAGGAACTAAAATCTGCTGACCCACATCTAAGCCATTACTTTACTGACTGAGCTATTATATTAATCTTATTTCTGATAAGTTGAAATATGCAGTATTATTGATAGCGACTGATGTATGATTTTATGGTGCAATTTATGATGTAAAGCAAACACAGTTGCCCACTTCTGTGTATGTGATCTGCAGACAAACACTATAAGCAGGCTTCACTACAGTTCATGCTGTAAGTGGTGAACGACATCAAATTACAACACACACAGAAGTCACTTACTTAAAATCCTGGACCACGAACAGACACCGGCCTGGATCTAATTTCTAAAGAAATGATATAATGATGGGTCTTGGATGTAGAATTCAGCTTGAAAACTTACAAGTATCTTCTGCATGTGAAAATGCAAAATGAAAAGTGTATATAAAATGGATGGAGGGGGAGAATTTCAAGGAGGGTATGGAAATTCAGAAGCAGTCAACAGTGACGATTGCTGTTGTGTGGTGAAAGCGTGTAGTCTGTCACATACCATATATGGTGATACCATGTAGACTGGCACATACCATATATGGTGATACCATGTAGACTGGCACATACCATATATGGTGATACCATGTAGACTGGCACATACCATATATGGTGATACCATGTAGACTGGCACATACCATATATGGTGGCACCATATGGACTGGCACATACCATATATGGTGATACCATGTAGACTGGCACATACCATATATGGTGGCACCATGTAGACTGGCACATACCATGTAGACTGGCACACACCACATATGGTGGCACCATGTAGACTGGCACATACCATATATGGTGACGCCATGTAGACTGGCACATACCATATATGGTGGCACCATGTAGACTGGCACATACCATATATGGTGATACCATGTAGATTGGCACATACCATATATGGTGGCACCATGTAGACTGGCACATACCGTATATGGTGGCACCATATGGACTGGCACATACCATATATGGTGACGCCATGTAGACTGGCACATACCATATATGGTGGCACCATCTAGACTGGCACATACCATATATGGTGACACCAGGTAGACTGTCACATACCATATATGGTGATACCATGTAGACTGGCACATACCATATATGGTGACACCATGTAGACTGGCACATACCATATATGGTGACACCATGTAGACTGGCACATACCATATATGGTGACACTAATGTACCATATAACAGCAATCTTCATAGTAAATGCCTTGAGGTTGCCAAAGCTCACTTAACCAGCGCCACTTAGTGTAGACTCCAATTTCACCCAAATCCATTCAGTACTTTCAGAGCTACAATATGAACGTAGCATTCCCGTGATGCAGTAAATGCGCGACGTCTGCTGTACAAATTGATACAAAAGGTCTGTGCTATTGCAGCTTCTGTGCTACAGGACAAGGACAGTTGCAGCTTTGTTGTGAATGAAATTAATTAACAAGACATTATTTCAAAAGTCAAGCATATTGATTCATTTGACAACATTCAGGTTAGTGTCAATAAATATTTCCATATTTCAACATGTGATACAAGTCTGAAGACAACTTATGATAACAATTTTTTTTATAACTGTACTACCTTAAACTATTTAATAATAATAATAATAATAACAGTCTAACATTAGATTAATACTGGTATGTTCCCATCTGCAAGCTCTTGAAAAGACCTAAGTGTTTTCCCACACACACCAACAGAGATTTGTTAAAGAGATCTGAAACTCAGATAACAAAATTGAAATATATTGTAAACAATGACCTTAAAAATTTATTGCAGTGCTATCTCTCTCTGCTAATGTATGTCATATGTTAACATCAAGGACTCTAATGAAAAACAATGTAAATAAAAAAAAATCTAACACTACCCCAGGCCACATTTTACAATTGGAATAACACCAGTGACACAGCCACAACAAATGAACTAGTAGGCCACGTGTTTCACACTCCTGGTACATTATATCTAGGACTGCTTATCTTCTGGATACAGTGCTTTACAAACTGAATCTTACATCACCCTCTTTGTGAAACAGTAAGTCTCCTTGTGTATTCTGGGAACACTATGTGGTAACCAAACCCAGAAGCTAACTAGTCGTAAAACATAATGGAATATGGTAAACCTTTTCATTTACTTTTCATATCCAGCCTCAACCCTACCACCTACAAATTAATTGCAAAAAAAAAGACAGAGAATATACATTTTGATATGGGAAATTATGTAGCTACTGCCATCTGTTTTTCTTATATGCAAACTAGAACACATAATGAAGACTTTCATTGTAGCACCATGCATTTGACTTGAATTCACTCTTTATTTCACCAACACATGCACTTGTAAATCAGATACAAGAAGCCAGTACAAGGAAGAACAAGCAACAAGAAATCCAACCCCATCACACGTAAATATGACATGCTGCCAACATACATCAAAACAACTATAGACTAAAAGCAACTTTATTAGGTACGAACTTGCTCCCTGATGATGGTTTTATACAAAAAACCGAAACATGTTGGAATTTTAATATCATAATGTTTTATCTTTTAAAGTTTTAATGTGTTAAAATTAATATTGATCGATTTACAAGTGCATGTGTTGGTGAAATAAAGAGTGGACATAATGAAGAATTTAACACAGGCTGCAGTCATAATGTGGTGATGTATTTGCAAGTTGCTGTCAGAAGTCTTATATGATTGACCCTGTGTCAATAAATTATGATGTACCAACAACCATTCTGATAGGGGTATGAAGGGAATTAGCCACTGTTATGTTGTGTTCAGAGGAACACAAGACCACATCTGCCATGCAGTGGAACCTGTGAATGCATGGCCTGACTAATTACGCCATAACATTTTGTCTTGGGAAACAATTTCCATTATATTTAAGCTGTGTCAGCGTTGAATATGGGTGTGTACATGGACAGTCACTGTCTGTTTAGTCCCCCCACCCCAAAGTTTCTTTTTGGCAAAGTTTTTCCAAGCACTATAAGCACCTCCATGTAGTACAGTCCTTGAGAAACAGTTCCTCAGCTAGTCTTACATAATTCCATGCATTTTATGGTACCACAGGACACATTTCAAAGGATGCTGCAGGCCACAAAATATCAGGGCTACCAAACAAAAGTAAAGTATTAATGAACTCCATGGTCCTGACAGCTGGTAGACCTGGTAGTGGCGTAAATATTTTACCGAGTTAAAATTTTTATTGCTCAGCAGAAAGCTTTGCAGTAAACTTGTGGAAAATTATGTGATTGATTTTGGAAGTCCATATTCGGAAGTCCTTAGTGAATTATTTAGGCTAGGAACCTTTAACAGAGGTGGATATACACTTCACACACCATGTGTACAGTTGTGCCTTCTGTTGCTCTCCCAACAGAACCAACCGGTGCCAGCCAGCTATATTTCTTGTTACTTTGCAGACTGTTCGCATGCGTTGGTGCTCTTAGGTGATTTTATTGTTTTAGTGGCAAGAATCATAATATTTATATAAATAACCTTGTTTATGGGACTTTGAAAATTGAAGGAGAAGCAAGTAAGTGCAGAAGATTTAAGCCTTCTGGGATGTGAAGCTGCGTTACTGGGTGAGGGGTTGGTGATGTTTCAAAGGACTGTAGAACTTTAACCTTCAAGAATGCTTAAATGTTGAAACAGAAGGCATTACAATCCTTTGAAATGCTGGGAACCAGCCATCCAGTGACACAGCACAACATTCCGGCAAGCTCCAGTCCTCAACAACACCGCTGTTAGATCCTCAAATGTCACAATTAAGTGCAAGTTATCTGTAAATAAGCAAAGGAACTGGTAATTACATGTACCAAGACCTCCAAGTGCAGTAAGTGTACTGTTTTGTAGGCAGTCAGCAGTGTTGCCAAGTATCATAAGAGCCATGTCGTGGTGCTGACCGCAGCACTGTCTTTCTCTGTGCCCACCTATGGATTCCAGTATGGAACAGAATTTTGCTGAGAAACATGAAGGATGAGTGTCTGATACTATCACACATATGTTACAGACTTAGCAGGAAGTATGGATATACTGTAGGAATATTGTTTTCAACTGTCACAGCTGTTAGGTCAACCTGTGCATCAGAGATTTCTCCATTCATTCATTTAGTAGTTTATCTTATAACAGGTCCAAAGCCAGCTCTCCACATAGTGCGATCTAGAGCTTCCTCCTTCAAATGAGAGTATCCCCTCCTTTCCTTAAGGTCATCCAGTAGCTTCCTATGTCTTCTTCCTCATCTTCCTGTCACTTCTATCCCCCCTTTTATCTTTCCTTCAATAACCCGTTGTAGAAGGCAGTTTCTACACGATAGTGACCAATCTAGTTGACCTTCCGTTTACTTATTTCATGTAGGATATTCCTCTCCTCCTCGACTCTAAGTAGTAATTCTTCATTTCTCACGTGATCGGTTCAAATGATCTTTTCCATCCTTCTCCAGCACCATATTTCAAAGCTTTCCAGGTGTTTCTCCATCTTACAAGAATTTTACATTAAAGTGGTAGCGTATGAATTTTTATAATTTAAATATTTTAGTGAAGAATAAAAAATATTAAACTGTCTTTTAAAAAAAAATAAGATTTTTTAAGCCGTTAAAATGGATGGTATTGATATAATTCAATAATTCAAAAGAATGAATTGAAAAAGGAACAAAATTCTTGACGGTGCATGTAGAGTTAGTTACATGATAACAGTGAACATGAGTATAGCATTAGTCTGAAAACACCTGTTGATGTGTGTGTGAAAACCTCAATGTCACATATTTTCTTTTCTTGTACAACCAAGTTAAAAATTTGGAAATTTTAGTAACTTACGTCTAAAGGGTTCTGATAAGTGGCATGTTATACTTAGTATCACTGGGTGTCTGGACGTGATTCCATCCTTAGGTCAAAACATGGTGAGGTTTATATTCATTTTAGTTGTAATGTCAATCGCTGGTCTAATGAAATGTTGGAGTACTGTTCAGAATGTCAGATGATAGGCAAAGTCCAAAAACCCAGTGATCCAAAGAAATTTTAACACACGGTAGAGTCCCGATGTTGATAAACCTCAGTGTTCCTGATCACAGTGCTTTAATATTGCACATTTTAATAACACTGTTTTGATATTTTGAAACTGAGCCCAATGAACCAAGATGAGACCACCCAGCTGGCAAATTGGCTTCCCCAAATCTCCCCTGTAACTGTGCAGTTCACTCTTAGTTCAGTCCATCTGTCTTTCATTACATAACACAAAGCATACTTTCATGTTGTATGGAACAAGGTGCTTCTTCTGTCATCTAATGCACTGATTTTAAAACTTTTTATTTCTGTGTACCAACAACACAATACAAAATGTATCCATGCCACTAGGTATTGCAAATATTAACACCTACTCTCAAAATACTGGTCATCTGGGATGTTTTGGTGGTAGGTAGGTTTGAAGCCTTCAATCCTACCAACTGCCGAAACAACAATGCTGTGTAAACCTCAAATTTGGCAGCTGTTACTTTTCTAATTTAATGCAATTAGATAAAAGAGGAGTAAGCCTCTATTTGTATTCGAACAACGAAGTAGTATCTTGGTATACACTTTGTAAATGTTTTTTTCCATACATTTCAACAGTGCAATTAACATTCCTAAACTTCAACTATTAAAAAAAGAAAAAATTACTAAGTTTTTCAAGTATCACCAGTGGCATGCATATCACCATTCAAAAAGCAATGATTTAATGTATTTTATGCTTATAATAAGTGTTTGTATTGTGTTAAAAATAAACTATCATGTTTTTTATGCTTTCTGAAGTTCTAATATTGTTACTGGTATTTCATAAGTTCTTGGAACCAAACAGGCACTTTACAATGGAAATACATTCCAAAATTTTGACAGTTTCATCAGTCCCAATCAATCACAAACATCGAGACTCTACAGTGTATGTGCATAGTAATATAATCATCTGTAATTATCACTGCTTAGATTTGGTACTTATTTGGAATGAATATTTTGAACACCAAAACCTCCAAGCAGTAGATATGTACCTATGTACCTATCACAACATTGTTTTTTGGTCCTTACATGTAATGTTATGACAGAACTTATTAAAAATGTTCAAATTACTTAATCTACATTGGAGTCAACTACATTATATTGCCTGTGGTTTCATTAAATAAATTCTAATAAGTTTTTTTATCAAAATTAAAGACACTTAATGCATAAATGACGTCTGTAAAAAGCAAGATGCTAAAAAACATTGCTGAATTATCGGAAATAAATTCCCATCACAGCGCCGTACAGGGGTGCACAAATCGCAGGTGCCACATCGCCTGGGCAATTAAATAATTTTGTATGGTGGTGCGTAATATTAGTGCATCCTCAGTATGGAGCTCTCTCCACGTAAGTCTTCCAGTGTCTGCAATTTTGAGGTGGCTCCTAGAATTCTGGAAAATTTGTAGACCCCTGGCATACGACGGTATGTATATTGTAGGTTCTATGTTCTCCAAAAATGAGGCCAATAAAAGATAAAATATTAACTAAACATACATCTTTACGTATTGTAAAGAAACTGACATGGATATTTTAAAAGTGTCCTTAGGCAGGTTTCCCACCCACTGCTCTGCAAGTATTTTTTTTATTGCATATCTATGGATGATATGTCTTTTTCCACCTGTGAAAGGCTAACTGATCAGCATATGGTTTTACAATGTACACATGGTATGAAGACAAAACTGACACACAAGATTTCAAACTAAATACCACAACTGCCCAAAACCTGAAATTCATCTAATTAACATATAACAAAGAACCTGATTTATCATAGTAAACACACTACAACTCCATCACAAACACAAATTAATTACTGCTGTTAAGTGAAATAATCACAATTTATTGAGAATCATACAAATCCCATAAATACACCATGTGGGAAAAATGAAGGGCTCTTTTATGTTAAAGCAGGTGGAATGTATAGCAATGACTGTACTTTGAATTATCACAGTTGCTTGATTCACATATCCACAAAGTTTGACCAACTTATTCTCATTCATCCTGTATACTGAATACACCTAAAGCAACGGACAGTGTCCAACTTAACTGCAGTGTGATCTCGCTTTGTGTGGAGATAGATAAAAGGGTAGGAACAGGTTCTAAGTATTCCAAATTCGGCAAGAGGGCTAATATTTCAGAAACACACTATATCCATCAATGTACAGCAGGTGGGTGGAAATCCCCTTGAGCCTCCCTTTCAGCAGATTACAGGCTTACTGATAAATGTACCCATACGATAAGTACCATATCACAGTCTCAAACCTATGACAGTTCATTAAATTCTGGTTTCTTGTAAGCGTAACTGTATTAGGCCTTGTGATCAATAGGCTCGCTAGCTCTCCGAGTATGACAAACTCTGACACTCAGATGTCTTCTAGTACTATGAGATCGTAACATGTTTGTGGAGAGAAAAGGATTTTGTGTGCCTGGAACAGCAAGAAGTCGCCGAGGTTCTGGAGGGGGTTGGGGTAAGAAACGGGCTGGGACACTTGCCAAACTGTTACTCAGAATTGGTGAAATAGGGGCGAGAGTACGAACAGGTGATGAGAGTGAAGACAAAATTTGGGCGCTTGATGTAAACTGTTGTTCAAATTTTAATGCATCCGTAGCGCTGCCTGAAAAATAATACCACCACCAAGTGAGCCCAGAGAGGTACATACAATGTGGACTTGAATGGTAAAGTCAGGAAAATCTTATATTAAGCAGATTTAACACTGACATTTTAGACTTAGTATCATTTCAACTGAATCTTAAGTGAGTAAAAACATGAAATAAAGATCATTAAATAGAGGTTTCAGTGATTAACCTTGTGACGCCTAATGTCAACTATAGTGGTCGTACCGCACCGCTAACCTCTAAAGTTGCATTTTATATATTTATTCAACAAATATAGGTACCAAATATTTTAAACATGGTGTACACTCTCCGTTTTTTTTCTCTTCAAAATGTAGTTTGTTTCATAATTCTAACTTGTTTGGTTCTTGTATTATTCACATTTTATATAAAGGGTGTGCTAAAATTTAAAAAAATAATTCCGGCGCCAAAAGGTTGATCATACACTTAATCTCTTCACTACTGCTTTTACCTGTCTAATTGTAAAAATAATTAATATTTAAAATATATCCCATTTAGGAAATTATTTCCTATTTGGAAATAATATGTAGCATTTTAAGAAGCAGATATAAACAGTGTAGTTTACTGTGCAATGTTTCAACTGTGTAAATAATAAATAATAAACATGCACAACAAAATACCACTGTTTTTATTCCAAATGCACTTTAATATACAAAAACCTGCAAATAGTATGTATAAAGTTTAAATGACTAATCAGCATCACCACTCCTACTGCCTCGATAGTTACAGGAAGAGAAATAGTAAATTAAAACAAACAATACAAGGAATAACAACCACGCGTGACTCAAATCACTCCGCCAAAGGCGAAATAACATAGTATGACAATACATTCCCTAAGTGTGATAACCCCTCTCCAAAATTACGCTGTCTAAGTTTTACAATTTTATAACCGTTTTAAATTTCACAATAATTCTATTCCACTATTTATATTCAAAAATGAAAATGAAATTTTATCGATGAAAACGAGATCTCGTTACAAACAAAAGCCTTATTATTGCATACTGTATGTAGTTGCCTCGAAAGGAATAAATGATCAACCTGATGATGGCCCAGAAAAAGGCCAAAACATGTAGTTGTTCCTAAGATACGCTGTGTGAATATAACATCTTAGCAATAAAACATTCAAAGTTGTGTTTGACATTACTCTGCCTCTGTTTGTGATATTACAAAGAATATAGCACTATTTTGGGATAAACATGAAACAAGTGCAGTTCATCTGTATTGTTATGCTCAGTCTTGAGTACAATTTATAGGCACTGTTACTTAAAACCCAAATTTGAAATCTGAAATACTATTGTTAATATTCTGTAGAGGGCAAAATTCCATTATTCCAAACAGAGTAACATGAAAAAGCAATACTGCTAATTCAGAAATCCTCTGCCTTATGTAAAACTAAATCAAAGACATGTTAGAATTCTATGATGATGTTTGAACTCTGAACACAGTGCAATCTTACTCACCTGTGAGTCCACGATAACCCCAGAAACCTGACTCAAATGTCTCGATGAGGTCCTGTTGGTATCGCAGGAAGCTGTCTATTGCAACACCCTTCACCTGCAAAACAGACGACACTAAACGTAAACTGTAAAGCGAAGGAAATAATAATGACAAGGAAGTTGCAAAAAACCAGGCAGATTCTTGTGCAAAAAAAAACTTCCAGTAAAATTGCAACACAAATTTAATGAATATTCAAAAGAAATAAGAAGTTTTAAAATATCCTACAAAATGGCTTCCTAACCATTATCTAGTGCTTTACACTGCAGACAATATACCCAATATACATACGAGTGTGACTTTACTGTCTCCTACTATGAACCTAACAGAAAACACACAAAGAATACATTTACTCTGTACTTTTGCTGGTATAGCTCAGGTGGTATAGTTACTAGGCTGTGGATTGAATGGTCTGGGATTTGATTTCTGGCAAGGCCAAGCTACTTTCCTCTTCTCCAATATGTGTGAACTGGTTCTGGGGCCCACATAGCCTTCCGCTCAATTGATAACATGGACTGTTTCCCCGGGGAGTAAAGACTCTGCAGCATGGAGCAATACCTCCACTCCCCTTATATGCTTGCATGGCACGTATGAGAACAACTTCACCTCTACTCTTTCCAGTGTGTAAAATAGTAACATAGCAACAGCTGTGTGTGCAAGAAGTGCAGTATGTTTTTTGTGTGTGATGCAAATCCTTATTCATGGTCTTTGTTATTCAATCAGCACATTTTAATTTCTTAATCAGTGTCATTTGTTCTTTGAAGTTTCATATTACAAAACTAAGCACAGAAGCTTCTTCTGGTAAAAGAAAATATATGAATACTCAATGTAAATTTATTACACGCGAAAAAGTAAACTAACCTTGGGAAAAGAGACTCAGGGGGGAGGGGAGGGGAGTGCGTTTGATTCATCTGTCTCAACATCATGACAGATGGTGAGTTTGGCAACTTGTATGTCAAAGCTCTACAAAGACTAAGCTGGTTTGGTCACGTACAAAGAATGCCAGATACCAGAACAGTCAAGAAGATATTTAAATGGAATCCTCTAACCAAAAGATCACAAGGAAGACCCCAAGTACTGATGGGAGGATAATGTCAAACAGGACATTTGCCAAATGAAGGTTAAAAATTGGATAACCTGCGTCCAGGATTGAGGGAAATGGAAAGATGTCGTTGAGAAGGCCATAACTTTCAAACACTAAAGGATTTTCAGTGTCTGAAGAAGAAGAAGAAGATATGTCAAAGCTGTAGGTTTTATTGCCAGAGTTGATTTTTAGATAATTTCATTTTAAAATCTCCACCCCAAAAAGAAAATCTGATACTACATAGCCCTATTACAGCCAACATCCTTCTCTATAACAGACATCCTGGAAATAAAGTGCCTATCAGCTGACCTTGGATGGCTGCAGGAAGCGGTGAGGTATACGCGACAGTTCGGTGTCGACACCGCCAGCACCTCCCACAGGTCCTCCAAATCCGAGGCCCAACAATATCTCCTCAGGATCCGGACGTCTTGATTCCAAGTACGACTCTACGCTCGAACAGTGGCTGCCTGTGTGTGATGTCACGTCTGACTGAACTGATGACTCCCGAGCCAGGTGGGCTGCTGCAGTCACTTTACTGACTGCACTGGGGTCTGGGTGGGGCTCTGCCGGACTAATGACAGTTACCGCTGGCACAGCATCATATAAAAGTCCGGCTGAAACAAATAAATAATATGCACTTACTCTTGTAATAAAACCAACTAGATGCACTAATTTCTCAAATTTACTTTTGGAATAAAACTCTACATGTTTCGGAAAGTTCCTCTGTCCATCATCAGGAGTTTTTCACTGTACATACAGCAATGGTATAAGTCATACAGGTCTGCTGACAGCTTGCGAGCAGGATCAGGATGGAACTGCAGTTCTGTCCTGATCCTGCTCGCAAGCTGTAACTGTAACCCATATGACATACACTGTTGCTGTGTGTACAGTGAAAAAACTGCTGATGATGGACAGAGGAACTGTCCTAAACATGCAGAGTTTTATTCCAAAAATAAATTTGAGGGATGAGTGCATCTAGTTGGTTTTATTATAAGAATTTATCACAATGCACGGTCACCTGAACGTCAGATATGCACTTAGTTGTGCCCCAGAAAGTCTGTATATGTAGGCCTGCAGTTCACTCGGGAACACTAAAAGCAACAACCAATAATACAATCATAAAATAGTTATTAATTTCCATCAACACAACTAATTATATCATTATATTTGTATTATATGAAAGTATATTACATTAATATGTAGCTACATATTTCATTTTCAGGCCATTTAAATACATAAAAACCAAACCTACATGCACAAGCATCATTTATGGGGTCATATTGAGATCTTAAACTTTTGATGTTATATAATGCATGTCAATAAAATGTTTAAAAATTAAAATCAATTAATTAATGTAATTTAGTTTTTATGTGTTTCAAGGGCCTGAAGATGACCGTGTAATGGATGAAACATGTAGCCACATAAAATATAATATAATATATCTATATAATTAGTCATGTTGATACAAATTAATAATTTTAATTATGCAACACAATAGGCTGTCCAAGATACAAAAATATATTGCAGTCACGTAAATAAGAAATAGCAAATAAGTTTACGACACACACAATTTGTGTTATTTTCACCTCCAAACATGAACAATTCACATTTAATTGTGCTGCTATCCCATTACTCTTTCACAGAGCCCCCACCACAGTTCAGGTATTTATTAAATTGTGGGATCGGTTTTTCTGTTCCCCGTTGACATCAGTCTGTGTCCTGCATTTATCAAACATCGTGTCACAACTGTTTCGACCTTGCCATCATCTTTAGATTTGCGACCGCCATGATTTTGCTACAGCATTGAAAACAGATGACAAGTACTCAGGGATAAATTCCCCTGATACATTTAGAATCAATTTCTTAACTAGCTGCACACCAGTTAGCTTCTCAAGAAGGACTCTGCACCATGGAGTAAGTAAGTAAGTAAGTAAGTATTTTTCAGTCAGGAAATTGTACACCATGCAAACTTAATTTCTGGCTGCGTCTTGTACGTCATAACGTGCGTTTGCTTTACCTAAATAAGCTATCAGCACCTGTAGACTATATAGAGTGGAATGACAGGATGATTAGTGAATAATTAATTGCATGCAGCATCAAACAGCCCATGAGTGTCTCTCCCAAATCCTTACCCACCCATTATTCATGATCATACAGACACACACGGGTCAACAGCTCACCAGTCAAATATTGGACTTGCCAACAATTCTCTGCTGTTGCAACTGTCTACCCACGCCACTGTAATTTCTGGAAGTTGACGCTTTTTCAAGATGCCACTTAGTGTTCATTTGTACCGTCTGACATGTACACAGATGTAATAAGATGCTGTAGCAAGTAGCATCACATTCCGTACAACTTAAATATTCGGAAAAAAACCAGGCATAAATTGGGCGATGATATTAATACGGAACTTTAAGGAAGTTGGATGGGAGGAATGGACTGGATTGACCCGGCTCAGGACAGGGATGGGTGAAGGGCTCTTGTGAATACAGTGATGAACATTTGTGTTCCATAAAATGTAGGGAATTTCTTGACTAGGTGAGGAACTGTCAACTTCTCAAGAAGGACTTGGCTTCATGTAGTTAGTTAGTTAGTTGGGGAAATGATTTATGTGCTGAGTAACTATAAGATGCCCAAGGAATGTCCTGGGTATGGAGTTAGCTAATTAATTGGGGCAGAAATCAACATGGACTCTTAAAACAAGGAGTACATGCCTATAAAGGTAAACATACGGTTTTTCCCTGTGCTTAATTAAGCACCTAACAATGGAGGCATATGGGGACGTGAAAGTGAAACTCCGCACATTCTAAACCCCAGCACTAGGTGGAGATGAGTCAGCTTTGCCTCCTGCTTACCTTACCTCAGGGTAAACAGATTCTGTTGCACAATGAATGGGAGATAGCATGGGTTCAAGAGAGAGTCTGGAAACTCTGGAGAAGAGAAAAATTTCTTCACCCTGCCACGAATTGAACCACAAATTCCTAGGTTATCCAGACCATGTCCTGGTCACTATAGTGGCTGAGCTAACCATGCTAGGTAGTACATAACAAGGAATACATAATTTTTTGTAGATGCATTGTGTGGGTTATGTTCTGTCTATGTTCCAAGGTTTCTCCACAAACATTGACTGATGAAGGAAAGGCAAATATGTTTACGTAAGACAGGCGAACAAAACTTTAAATACTTTTTCTGCAAACAATCACTTTGAATGACAAATCAGAACGTGACTATTATAGTGTTAATGCTCGTGTTTCACGTTAGGACTGCTAAGCAGTTTTTGACCACACAATACATACATTTGTATGTTAATGATTTCCTAGAATGTTTGTACAGCATTTACATGTCACTTATGAAAGAACATTACCCTGTATGGCAGCTGCAAATTATCTCTTTTATATGCAAACTCTAAAAGCCTGTTGTAGCTGTGGATGTTGCATGTTACCGGGATAAACAGAACAACCATTAATTCGTGAAATCAGTTTATGAAATACTGGTGTGAGAACAGTCACTTCAGCATTTGGTGAATTATACCATATCGTGTTAAATTCTCATCTGGAACAAAATGTCCAGTTTACCTTGAGTTCTTTGTGACTTTCCTCAGCACCTATGGGAAAATGCAAGAATGGTGCCTCACATTAAGCCACACCTTTCTCTATCATTATTTCCATTACTCAGTAATCATCCCAACATGTCACTTGACTTCACACATTCTTGTGTCACAGCACTGTTACATAAACCAGAAATAAGTAAATAATGAATTGAGTAGGATCTGAACTGAGAGAGAACATTAATGTAACTTTATGGATGTGATTCAGATAGTCATTCTCAGTTTTTTTTAATGACCTTAGTATACTTTACTTTCTTAATTGGTGTCAGTCCTCCTTTATTTACATATTTGGACAGGTACTTCAATAGAAACAAAACAACCATACTGTTGATGAAAAATGTGTATTTGTGTTTGTCACACACAGCGGTACTGCATTAGTGATTTGTGATTTACACTGAAATATAATTTGGAGGTTCAATTACTGTTGATGTTGTTTGTTCAGTTGCTCTGGTTACTACTACCACCACCACCACCACCACCAGTACTACCACTACTGCTGCTACCACCACATGTACTACCACCAGTACTACCACTATTACCACCACTACCAGTACTAGTGCTACTGCTGCTACCACCACCACTACTACTACTAGCACCAAAATTACTACTACTACTAACACCACCACCAGTACTACTACTACTACCAACACTACTACACCACCACCACCAGTACTATTACTAATGCTACTACCACCATCACCACCACTACTACTACTGCTACTACCACCACCACCACTACTACCACCACCAGTAGTACTACTACTAATGCTACTACCACCATCACTACTACTGCTGCTACCACCACTACTACTACCACCACCAGTACAACTACTAATGCTACTACCACCATCACCACTACTACTACTACTACCAGTACTACTACTGCTGCTACCACCACCACTACTACCACAACCACCACCAGTACTACTACTACCACCAGTACTACTAATGCTACTACTACCACCACTACCACTACTACTACTACTACTACTACTACCACCACCACTACTGCTACTACAACCACCACTACTACTACCACTACTACCACCACCAGTACCACAACTACTACCACTACCGCCAGTACTACTACTACCACCACCACCACCACCAGTACTACCACTACTACTACTACTACTACCACCACCCCCACCACCTCTGCTACTAATACCAGCACTATTACTAACACCACCACTAGTACTACTATTACTAATCCTACTACTATTACTACTACTATACTACTACTACTACTTTGTTGTGACTGATCTTTGTGCTGTTAAGCCGGCATTCCAACATTATTATTATTATTATTATTTTGTGGTGGTAATTACTAAATGAAAAGACACGATTCTAACTCACCTTATGGACAGTGACCATACAAAAGAGTCCGTCTGTCTATAGTATGCACACAACAACTACGTCAAGCCCATGCCAGGTCGCAATGTGAAATGCACATCAGTTACACAACACCAGCAGGACAGACATACCTTCTGCACCCAGTCCAAGGCCAAGATGATCATCGGACTCTTCCAGAGGTGGATCATCCCCTCCTTCTTCCTCATTCCTGCAACAAGCAACATCCAGTATGATAACATTCCTGTCCCCTATTTACCACCATAAACCTAACACAAAACAATGCCTTTACGGAATGCACAAGGATGGCTTTACCTCTCATTAACTTTATGTTTGTCCGTATAAGGCCATTTCTGTAACACGGCTAACTCCATCCCACCTCCACACGGCCCACTGCACAACAATATGGCACTGCATACACTTGCTGTGTAAGCTGTGTGTTATTAATCTCGGACATTCCATTCCTAGCGTGGGAAGACTATTCAGTTTGCCACAACATTCATCCACCCTCTGGGACTCTCTACAGTAATAGGGGCTGTTTTTCCTGGCCGCTAAGCATACCATATCCATTCACTACCTAAGTTAATATTGCGTGGAGCCACACCTCCATGCCCTCACACGACTTCGTGTTACGGCGTTTAATTAACCCGAGGGGCAACTTTTAGTCTTATATGTACCTGCTATATGAATTTATAATCTGCCCGTAAGTATTTTTGTCTTTCAGTACCTTTTCTGTACATTTATATAATATGACTGTGGTACCTGGACATATCCCACAAACTACAGAAACGTTTAGATGCTATGTCTTACTTCCACTGAACAAGGCAACACGTACGTATACAAACTCTCACAGGAACACTCCGTGCCAGCAGGCGACCTAGTAGCACACTCGCTGCAAATAACGCGACATTCACAGGAACTTTGCTGCAAACAACGCGACATTCACAGGAGCTCTCGCTGCAGAGTGAGACTCGCATAAATTCTCGCTGCAAACAACGCGACACTCACAGGAGCTCTCGCTGCAAACAGTCAGACTCGCAGGAACTCTCGCTGCAAACAATGCGACACTCACAGGAGTTCTCGCTGGAAACAGTGAGATTCGCAGGAGCTCTCGCTGCAAACAATGCGACACTCACAGGAGATCTCGCTGGAAACAGTGAAATTCGCAGGAGCTTTCGCTGCCAACAACGCGACACTCACAGTAACTCTCGCTGCAAACAACGCGACACTCACAGGAGCTCTCGCCACCAGCAAAACGGCTATCTTAACGCAAATACGCTCTTGCTACCACTGGCATAAAATACCCTGTGTAAGTCTTCCTCGTTCTGTTCGCAGCAAAATCCAATAATAATAAGAAGCAACCTTTTAGTTTCTGACTTAGTGTGAAAAACCACTCGTGCAAAAATCAATCAAGTACAGCATCGATACAAAGCCAGCAGCAGAACGTCATCTGAACACAGAAATATGGTTCCACACAGTGTCTCCGGCCCCCGGGTTGGCGTTGTGGAATGAGACTCAAACTTTAGGCACTAGCGACGTATGTGGGTCCATCTACGTAACGGACCTAACGCCCAGACTCCGCAACATTCCGCACATCAACCACCAAACAACCAGAATCGCTCACACTAACCTAATCTTGGAACATATAATTTTACGAACATCGAAATCACGTGACAATGACAAAATGTATAACTAATACCATTACGTATACCATGCAATTACAACAAGAGGTGACAAACAAATGTGGACATTTATATTAGTAGATCGAAAGATAAGCAGCTTCAAAATGTATATTCAAATTTCGACTCCCTGAAGGCAGAGAGAGGGGATTCCCGAAGCTGGATCCTGGGCCTGGCCCAACTCCCCGCAGTCTGGTATATGCGCCCTGGATTCAGTTATTCTGTAGGAGAGCTGTATGTCCCTAGCCACATTCCACAGTAAAATCAAGTAAAATACCAAATTAAGCAGTGTTAGAGTAGGGGAATGTGTGAAAATTAAGATAGGACACACGCAATGAGACACGAAATGCGCGTAGAATTTTTGTGGTAAAAACCTCTGCGTAAGGAGAAACTTGCAAAACTGAGGTTAAATATGACGAGAGCCGTAGGTGAATGAAACTGGGCTGCAGTTGGTGACTGGACGCACCGAAAAGTGTACCCCAGTTTGCCCAGTATAATGTTTAGTTTATTATGGCATTAGTAATGAAACTCAGGTGCTGAGTGTGAGAAGAAAGTGCTCATTTGACAGACAGTACACGGCAGCATTCAGCGGAGTATGGATAATGGTAATACAGCAGTTAGGCGTATGTATCAAGTAGGTGTGCTGCATATCACTCCAAGAATACCGAATTAAGTTCAGGGTACTGTGTCAAAATTATTAATAACTTTATTTTATCTACTTCTGTGTATCTACAAACATCCGTCTCCGATCACACACCTCGTATCCAGCCACTTCCCAATTCACCTTATTTCATTAACCATTTACAGCATAGTGGTAACTATGTATACCATTTCATTTAACATTACACAAGCTCTGCATTCTGTCCACAAGGTATAATTATGTTACGATTCTCACAAGGCTGGGATGGTGTGTTTGGGTTAATCTGGCTCAGGATAGGGGCAGGTGGGGGGTGGGGCCCTCTTATGGACACGCTTAAGAATCTACTGTTTTTCGTAAGTTCTTGGCCAGTTGAGGAACTGCCAGCTTCTCAAGAATGACTGTGCTTTATGGGGGTAGTTACGTTAAAAGGTAACGTTTTCCCTGTCAACGCCATGGCAGCCTATAGGGAGAGTAGCGGTATAGCTCCACTCATTCCTCGCCTCAAATTAACCTTTTGACGCCTAATGTCAATTATAGTGGTCGTACCGCACCGCTAACCTCTAAAGTTGCATTTTATATATTTATTCAACAAATATAGGTACCGAAAATTTTAAACATGGTGTATACTCTCCGTTTTTTCTCTCTTCAAAATGCAGTTTGTTTCATAATTCTAACGTATTTGGTTCCTGTATTATTCACATTTTATATACAGGGTGGCTAAAATTAAAAAATAATTCTAACGTATTTGGTTCCTGTATTATTCACATTTTATATACAGGGTGGCTAAAATTAAAAAATAATTCTAACGTATTTGGTTCCTGTATTATTCACATTTTATATACAGGCTGTGCTAAAATTAAAAAATAATTCTAACGTATTTGGTTCCTGTATTATTCACATTTTATATACAGGATGTGCTAAAATTAAAAAATAATTCTAACGTATTTGGTTCCTGTATTATTCACATTTTATATACAGGATGTGCTAAAATTTAAAAAAAAATAATTCCGGCGCCAAAAGGTTAAACAGCGATTATTTCTCAGTACTGCCTCAACCGGTTGGATAGTTAACGTATGAAATAGTCGATATAAATTAGTTTTTTTAAAAAAGTATTTAGTAAAGCGACATGTTTCGAACTTTCGGGTCATCATCGGGCTCGTCCCTGGGTTTTCTGACCACATCCTGTACATAATGCTGGTCTAGCCTATACGTGTTCGTAACAATGAAGGTCGGAACGTGGGAACCGCGAAGTTACTCATTCTGTGTTTTATCCATCCTCCTGTCAATCTCCTTCCTTCATCCAAACATTTTCCTCAGCGCCATCAATTTCATCCCCTCCCTTAACGTGAGAGACCCAAGTTTCGCACCCATACAAAACGGCAGACTTCTTTTCTGTGAAGAAAAGTCAGTGTCAGAAGGTCTCTGTTTCTTCCGGAAGCGGGGTTAAAAACTTGAGACCTTGTATTTCTGGTATATTTAATAATTTGTCATTCCTGTGTCCGTCTTTACCCCATCATCACGTAGTACGTCTTACGACAGGTCCACAGCCTCTTCCAAAATGAGTGCGATCCAATGCTTCCTATTTCAATTTCCAGTATCCTCCGGTTTCCTTCAGGTCCAGTAGCCGCTTACTTCTTCTTCCTCGTCTTCCCGTCTCTTCTATCCTTCCTCCAATAAAGTGTTTTAGAAGGCAGTTCCTATGTAACATGCGACCATTCCAGTGAGCCTTCTTTCTGTTTATCGTATGTAGGATATTCCACTCCTCCCTGACTCTATTTAATACTTCTTCCTTTGTCACACGATCGGTCCAACTGGTTCTTCTCAAGCACCATATTTCAAAACTTTCCAGGTATTTCTGATGCACTCTCCGAAGTGTCCCAGTTTCAGCTCCAAATGTAGCATTTCACTAGTTCCTTCCTTAAGGGCTAAGTCCAGTATGCTGGTGAAAAGAGCCTGCCTCTTACTGAATGCTGCTTTTGCATGGCAGTCCTGGATTTAATGTACATCTTGCATAATCTGCTGTCAGGCTGCAGAAATAGTTTACAAACTGCACTTCGTCTTCACCTGTAGCAGTTAATTTTTCACATATCCTGTGTTGATTTCCACAGTTGGACCGTCTACAATGAGGCCGGACGGGTGGCCTTGACTGTGAAGCACTTGCTGAAACACGCTACGCGACGCGCCGTGACGAGTGCATCAAAAGGAAGGTCGAGTTTCACGGAACACTCAAGGTACCGTACAGCACCGTGCAAAAGTCAGGACACACTTTAAACTTCACTCTCTTGTCCCCACTGAAGTCCATTTAGAATAATTTGTCACCGCGTTTCTTTACTGTATTCACAAGAATCCGCCCACGTAGAAGGTGCTGTGTTATGATTCTTTGCGGTGAGGAGCTTCTAGACCCCGCCTAAGCCCTAATTTTGAGGACCACCCCTTGTCCGATGTCCACGACAGCTTATTCAGTATACTAGTTATACCCGTGTGAATAATTGGCAGGTAGAAACGGTAAAATATTTAACCTTTAGACGCCTAATGTCAACTATAGTGGTCGTACCGCACCGCTAACCTCTAAAGTTGCATTTTATATATTTATTCAACAAATATAGGTACTGAATATTTTAAACATGGTATATA
>Ga0123352_10003435_pt1 | contig 22885 bp, 20 predicted proteins | sample TergutLab28metaG_FD_89700 | JGI IMG/M metagenome (GOLD analysis project Ga0123352, IMG submission 89700) | Labiotermes labralis P1 segment gut microbial communities from Petit-Saut dam, French Guiana - Lab288 P1 | ecosystem: Host-associated > Arthropoda: Insects > Digestive system > Gut ...
AGACAAACTATGTCCCTAGGGAATACAGTGTTGCAGCTATTCTGTTGTTACTATTCATGGTGCTTATATCGTTAGTTTCAGTGTTGAATCTATTGTACTTTTACATTAGTACTTTCCGAAGTACGTGTGCAGGGCCCAATATGGCTGTTTTCTGGAGTTCCTTGACTTCATGTTTTCCCGGTATGTTGCTCATGTATTTTCTGAATAACTTTGAAATAGTCCCAGTCGCCCCTTTTATTTCTGGTATCGCCTTTGTTTTTACATTCCACATGCCCTGTATTTCTATTGTAAGGTCTTTATATTTTAGAATCTTCTCGGCTTCTTTTTTAATCACATTTCTGTATCCTGAGATTGAAAGGTCTAGTAACATACATGTTCCCTTTTCATTATCGCGGATTATAAGGTCTGGTTTATTATTATTCTTATTATTCACCTGAAATAGTGCGACATCCCGCATCGGTCCGTGGTTTTTCAGAATTTCGCCTCCAGATATCTCTGTTCCCTTCTAGTCTCCTCCATCCCCCTGTATGTCTCTCTTCATTTCAGTCTCGGCCTGCACACAGGTCTTCCTCCATCCAATTTTCTATTCGCGTACATGACCGGCCCTTTTTAAAGGCGTAGATAGGAAGATGATACTGAAATATATTTTAGATAAATATGATGGAAAGATGTGGACTGAATTTTTTCTGACTCGGGATGTGAACCGGATGCGGGCTGTTGTAACAATACGGTGTTGAAATCTCGGGTTTCCTTAAAATTTGGCGAATTTGACGGGCTTAGCTTCTGAAGAAATCTGTGCTCCATTTTGATAGATGTTGAATTAAACCCAAGTTTTGTGCATGTGGTTCTGAACGACGCGATCAAGAGGTCAGAACACCGTATTCAAGAGTCGCGAAGTCAGTTCTAGGCTCGGACACCGACCATCCTGACTCTATGTGTGTGTGTGTGAGTGTGTGCGTGAGTGTGTGTGTGTGTGTGCGTGTGTGTGTGTGTGTGTGTTTGTGTCTCCAGGCAAATGGCAGGACAGAGACTCAAATTGGGCCAACTCTTCTCGCCAGATCTCTTCAATTGTGCACTAAACTGTACAGCATTCAACGCCGTCAGTCTAAGCTCTGACAGCCTAGTCGAACCATGCATATATGCAACGTAGAGGAGGTACCAGTAGCCATTTCGAATGTACACAAACTTTCAAGCTAACAGTCGTTCAGCTGTTTAAGATTTACTCTGATTTGTATAAAAGGTAGCCTGCAAATGCGTTACAGATTATGTCCACTAGTATCTCTCCTTTAGCACATGCATCCAGCCAGTTCACACTCTTAACCAGTTTCTTCTTGTTCCTATATTTCCACTTTTACAGCACTGTAGCAATAACAGGGGGCAGATTCCACGTTCTAATTCTGGACCAGACCCTCTAAGAAACTGATATTTAAACAGCTGTTCAAGAAATTCTTCGCCCTGTGTGGAACACAGGGGACTGGGATAGATCAGTCGGTATAGCAAATCGCTATGGGTTGAAAGTTTCGGGGGTTGAAACCCGACGTGTGTTAGAACTTCCGCACTGGTCCAGACAAGCCCTGGGACCCACCTAGCCTTCTGCAAAATGGTTACCGGGGGTCTTTCTCGAGGTTAAAGCAGCCTAAGTTTTGCGTTGACTGTCCACTCCCATCCAGCACCGAGATTCAGAATAAGTAGAGCTATGCATTTACTCCCCTCTGTGCCTGCACGGCATATTATGGGAGACCTTATGTGGAACGTGAAGGTTCGAACAGCCGACTGTCCCCAGTCACCACCCCTACTCCAAGCTACATTAATCCATTTCTTATTCTTACATAATCATCATCATCATCTTCATCGTCTGCAAGAGCTAGTGTTATTAGAATCTCCGGCTGGATGGCTCAACATACAATTGGTGCTCTCATCTTTCATACGGTTAGTCTGGTCGTCTCTGCCTGTGTGCAAACACGGAACTTGTCTTGGGCGCTGCTGAAGAATAAATTCACACTGGTATCAGAAGCTGAAACTTCAAACCGCAATCATCAAAGCCCTCGAAGTGGATGCAAAAGTGACTCAGTTTTATAGACACAGGTTTTCTGTAATTCCAAGATTTCTGTGTAAGTTCCTTTGACATAGAACACTGCAAGGCCCGAAAGAGTGTTAGCCCTTGCTCGACTGTTAAGCTAGGAGATCCGACCTTGTCGGCTGTCGGCAAATAATCATCCATATGCATAAAATACCAAGAATTAAGATTCTGTCCACATGTAATATGTCAGTTCGTCCTATAGTCACAGATACGTACGGTAACGACAGCCGAAAGCAATCTGTTTTTATGCAGCGACCTTAAGAGGCCTTACCCAGTCGATATTACAGCTTCGAATCTTAGTCAATGAAAATTATCCCTAGGGAGAAGAACCGCTAAATTGTATTCTACATATCTGCCGACCTGGAGATTTTACCTTAATGTTGTATATCAATGACGGTAATGTATACATTAAGGGCTACAATGACTAGTTAAGCACTTTCACAAAATTTCGAAAAGCGTCTATTAGCTCTGTCGTGTCACATTCTCTCTCTGTCTGCATGGAACAACTCGGCTGCCCAACATCTGTCGAGAAAATTCCAGTTTCATTAAAATCTGACAAGAATGGCGGGTACTTTACATGAAGACCTACGTGCACTTATGATTATACAGGGCGTTTCATAATGTTCTCCGTGATTACAAACATTTATAACAAGAAAACCAAAGGACCTACCTTAATGGAATTGTTCACAGCCACAGGAAAACTGAAAACATTTTTTTTGACAACTAGAGATGTTCGATGTGTGCTCCACGGGTGACACGGCACACATCGATACGATATTCAGTTTCTTGCCACACACACTCGTCAACATGGGTGCATCGATATTCTTCACTGCCGCAATGATCTGTGCCTTTAGGTCAACGAGGTCACGTGGCAATGGTACTTTGCGTACTTTGCACGAAATGTACGTTGCACTGTTACCACAGAATTACTCGTGTGATATTCCAACACACAAAACGACTTCTCCCCCGGAGCGGCCATTTTCTCACTACATACACTCGCATCGCCTAGCTGCAGAAATGTGAACTAAGATGAAAAACAACTTATTGGGGGAAAAAAGTTTTGAGTTGTTCCTTCTATCTGTACAGGTTTCGTAAATATGTGTCCTACGGTTTTTCTTATAATAAATTTTTGTAAATGCGGAGTACATTATGAAACGCCCTGTACTTTGCCGAATTCTTCTTAGAATGAGCAATGTTTCAGGAAAATCTGTAGAGGAAATAAAAAAAATGTTCAATAATTTTTTTCCGAAAATCGCGCCTTTTATGATATAATGTGGAGAATGTGGTAGAGCCAGACAGACCACAGACGATATAAAAAGGCGCAAGCCTTTTTCATGCCGGGTAAATACAACCAATATAGACACACAAACATAATGTTGAACACTTGCCGGTTTTACACGGAAAAAACGTGTTACGCGAATGCGCCTCCGTGCTTTGTTATACGTACATGGCCTGTCTTTTTGTGAATCAATGGAAGGGTGGTCGGTGGAAACCGTAGCTATAAGTGGCAAACGGTTTAATATTTCTGTTTAAATTTCAACAAGTTTTGTAAGAACTAGTTCCATATACTAGCTGAAAACCACAATAATCTGATAAAAATTTCAGGATAGTCAATGGCAACCTGTTGTTTATATGAACAGTAAAAGGGAAGCATGTGACATCAACCACAACTGGATTTATATCAGTTTTATTGCGTGCTACATGTTGCGGCATTAATGAAAAATCAGCATCGGGCAATTACAAATATGTAAAGGAAGATAATTAAATACAGCCCAGTATAATGATATTCTTTTCATTTAGCTGATATCTCCACTTCACACAATATGGAACTGTGTAACCCGAAAATAAATAAAAGTCAGGATTGTGTATTGAAATATTAAAATATAATAGGTTTGTTTATATTCAAACATAAATATTCATTTCCAATATTTCGGGTGTGAAAAGAAATTTGATGTTTGTGCGACCGTGCATCATAGATACAATAATATGAACAGCTGACTAGATGCAACAATAAGAACATTTTATTGATAATTACAATCAGCTCAACATGTTTCGGGCAATAATTTCGCCCATCCTCAGGAGCACTAGACTGTGCTTACAGCTTGTGGTATAATGCACCGGCGATGCTGCCTGCTGGTAGCATCGCCCGTGCATTATACCACAAGCTGTAAACACAGTCTAGTGCTCCTGAGGATGGGCGAAATTATCGCCCGAAATATGTAGCCGATCATTTTTAGTATAGTTGTTCTTAGGATTGCTGGCGTCAGTTACGGACGGTTCATGGCATTCGTTGTAAGTTAATCCGTCATCGTATATTCGGGACCGTTGGTGATAGGTAGGAGGGGAGAGATTTAAATGAGAAAATATTAGGAGCTGATAACGGACGCTAGCAGTCCAGTAAGGAAGTCAGTCTCGTACGAGTGTGGTGTAGGTAGGAGTACAGAGAAGTGACTGTGTCAGTTTGCTAGAAATTTATCTAGTGGTGTTACTGGATGTAGCGCTCCATTACTTTACATCAAGAATAAAATGAAAGAATAAAAGATAAGTGAAAAGACAATAATTAAAACTATACGTGATTCGGTGAACCACACCCGTTTCCCGAAAGAGGATCACCTACCAGACTGAGCGCGTCGGGACAACAAAGTACGAAGGGTGATCGTGTAGAATGTTGAGCTGATTGTAATTATCAATAAAATTTTTTATTGTTGCATCTAGTCGGCTGTTCATATTATTGTGAAAAGGAAGTTCTTCGATATTAAAATGAGCCTCGTAGGATACAGTCTTTAACAAAACAGCTGCAATCCCAACGTTTATTTTAATCAAGAATATTTCGAGAGGAATATTATCCCTCATTATGTAAAATGTCTCCCGCCACAAAACTACATTTTTTTTTTAAGATTTTTACCTTTCAGGCTTATATCACTACTAAAGAACTTCCCTTGCACACCCTAAATACTGTAAACAATTTTTGCATTTTAGTATAAAACATACCTATACATATTTTAATACTTTAATATAGAATCTTGACTTTCATTTAGTTTCGGCTTATACAATTCCAATTTTTGTAAATTTGGTATATCAGATAACTGAAAAAAGAAAATTTTAGTGGGTTGTAATTAATTACCTTTGTTTGATTTCAGGCATCCGCCGCGAAGTAGATCAGAACCTGCGTTGGTCTGCGGGGTTTTAAGCAGCGAGTAGTGGTAATTCCTTACTGACATTTCAGAAAACCTATCTTGACCCTTGAAAACGGGACCGATAGGTTGTCCCGAAACGTCGGTAAGGAATTACCACTACTCGCTGCGTAATAATCTAAATGATCGTAGTTCATAATTATTTTCCTTTGTATATCTTTAATTATGGGCTGGGTAGGTCAGTCAGTATAGCGACTGACTACGGGCTGGACGATCCGGAATCGTATCCCGGTGGGGACGAGACTTTCCGCCCGTTCAGACCGGCCCTGAGGCCCAACCAGCCTTCTGTACAATAGGTACTGTGTACTGCGGCCGGGGCGTGCTGCTGACCACTCATCCCCTTCTAGTGCCGCGGTCATGGAAGAGTAGAGCTATACCTCTACCCACCCTCTGGGCCACACCGGGCCTGTACCGGGATCACTTTACCTTTTTTATATCTTTAATTGCCTGAAGATGGATTTTCACTAAAGTCGAAACACGTAGCACGCAATAAAATATATACATCCAGTCGTGGTTGACGCTGTGTACTTCCTTTGTAACCGACATTTCCATCTTTCGGCAACCCGAAGATTCACCTTTCTGTCTTAACAGGGAAATCACAAACACAAAAGTTAAGTCCTTGTTATTTATCTGGCGCATGTGGGCGCAAAATTTTCAATGAAGACATTCGGTATAGTTGGATTAGGTGACAAAATTTCGATGTCATTTTCAGGTTCAAATGTGTCAAGAATTACTAACTCAATGTCAAGAACAAGACGTGCGAACACTTTGAATAAATAAAAGGTTTACGAATGTCTGAGGCGCTACACGGTGCGGTTTGGTAGATAGACTGCAGCACTTCTGACGCAGACAAAACAAGACCTCTCAAGCAGTAAAGCTGCTAACTGTCATTTCGAGGAACGTGCGCCGGAACTAAAGCTATCCTAACAAGAGTTTCGTGGTTTTTCCCAGACCCTCAGTTTAAATGGGAGGCAAGCAGCTTGCAATAGGGAAACTCCACATTCTCAAATGTCCTTTCTAGTTTATTATTCTTTATCGTACACTCACTCGCGCCGAGTCGCAGACAGTGCCATTCAGGCGCACACCCAGAATTTTTCATTTGGTGGAGGAGGAGGAGGTGTGGAGTGTAAGACTACATCAAATTCATGTTTGATTTTGAAAACTATGTTATCAAAATCGTGTCATAAATGTAATTGTAGTATAAACACGGTCTGCAGCTGTTTGTATGCACGTACGAACGTCACTGCTTGCCTCATGTCTCACTCAATTTAAAACACGAGTTGCAATATTCTCTTTTTATTCATCTAAGATATTTTGCAGTATCCCAATGTACAAGCCATCAGCCTATTTCATTGGTTGATTTCGGTTGCAGGTCAAATCACGTGCAACGTTTGACATCATCACATCTACAAATTTTTTGTTTATTTCGATGTGGGGAGTGTAGCAGGCCACCTGAACCCCCTTTGGGTGGGGGGGCTGTTGCCATCAGATAAAATACAAGTAATTTTCTGAGGCAGCACTCTCCATCGAAACGTTGGTATCTAGCTACCAATATACACGGTCTGCCAACACATTTTAAAGGGTAACATTTCTTCTTATTTTCAAGACAACACGTACACAATTATCCCCCAGCATGATCATGAAAATGGAAATTAACTTCCCAATTCAAGATCTTCAAATTTATTAATGCATTTCAAACAACTCTGTAAGCAATAGACTGTTAATCTTGTATACGTCTCATCTCAGATACGCATTCTCGGTGGAATTTTGTAGCATCAAAGTACACACGTAGCGAACTTATAGATTCCATTACAGACAGAACTCCTACTCAGGCATTTGTAACTTTAAAACGTTTGCGGATCGCATATTCAAAGCCTGACGTTCTTGTTTTTTGTGGGTGATTCCAAGACACTTTATAAATATCTTAGTCAGGGAAGTTTTTCGTATATGTACTTACAGTACTGGACAAACTTGTTCTTGGAAATCAGGCGCCAGACTGCACTGACAGCAGTAACAGATGAAGAAACAAGAATGTCGAGTTAAGGTAACGCAATAAGGCCAATTTAAAGCGTATCGTTTAGTGTCATTGTTCCAAGGGTTTTCCTTTCGATGAGAGGGCAAATTACTGATAGGATCATAAACTCAAGCACGATGAGATGGTTGGGGCGTGAAAGACACTTGGGAGTAGAAAAATGCGTAACAATTTTATCAGGAAGGCCTGAAAGAGGAAACCACTTGCTAGAACCAGGTGCAGAGTGACATTAACAGGAGAGGAAATGTCCACAAAGAATAACATCTCCGGCGCGTTGTTTCTGTTACTGTCCCTATTATTCGTAAATATTTTCAATGCAGCCTAAACGAAACCATTATGTTGGTCTCTTTATCGCGAGGGATCACAGTTACGTTCAGATCACTGTTTCTTCGGCCTCTCAGGTTGTGTCTTATTTCTTGTACTCACTGCGTACACGTAAACATCAAAATCTCTTATGTCTTGTGAAGGTAAAGCAATCCCATTACAGACCTGTACAGGCCCTGAGGGTTCCAGGAGGCTGAGGTTCCCAGATTTCAAGACATGAAGATGGTAGGATTGTCAGCCCTACGCACCGGCTGCCTTTACCCCCAGGAAATATTCCCTGTACTCATTTCTGTTAGAGGCTGAGTCAACCCCAGGGCCATAGTGCGGCCGGAAGAATTGTGTCAATGAAAAATTCCAATGATGCACTCGGGAATCGAACCCGCAACCTTCCGGCTTGTAGAACAGTGCCTCAACCAACCAGTTCTCTCTCAAAGGACGAGACATCATGTTGCCTCTACGTATTTCGTAAGGAGTAGGATATATACATGTACGCTATCAACTACATTCCAGGCCTTAGTTAATATTTCATAGAGAATAAATTCTGCATCCCTTCTAACGACCGGTCTCCTATATGTATGTAGATGTTCAAGAAATGTGTCTTGTCACTCTTGTCTGAATTTTCCAGCAGAGCCGTGTAGTGGAGACAAAAATTAGTAAAAATACCCAATATGAAATTTTATCTAGGAAGTGTGTCATCCCCGTTGTGTATGAAAATTGGAAAGGGTATGTAGTCAAACACAACAATGTCAATTAGGGTGTATTGAATGGCTAGTCAGAGCATACCACCACATATAGAAATTACATTACGCAATAAGGCCCTATGTAGAGATCTCTGCACCACGTGGGCGCTCAAATGTATATAGTAGGAACTTAAGTTCTCTTGAAGACAAACTGTAGATGGCCAGTAAAGGCCAAAACATGTAGTTGTCTAGTATAGCCATTAAATACACCTTAATTGACATTGTTGCGTTTGACTACATACCCTTTCCAACTTATCAATGAAATTTTATGTTTTGTTGATCGTGCATCTTATTACAATCATTGTAAATAACCAAATTGACGCACAATTCTATTTCTTATACTTATTTATTCCAATTCTCTACATGTTTCGAGCAACCAAGTGCTCATCGTCAGGAGAGTCAATTGTATCAATACAGCCTCTGGTATGTGTCACTCTGAAAACAGTTGAATGGTCCAGAATTTAAAAAAAGAATTATCATAAAATGATTGGTATTACTTATAGATGGTGATAAAATATTAATAAAATGGAGTGACATGTTTTGTATGATTTGGTTTTGTTTTGAAGATTGATGGGCGTATTTATGTCACGTAGCGGTCAAGTTGGTTATTTACAAAGACCCAATATGAAACTTCACGAAAATTCATTCAGTGAAGTGACGTTGTTCCATACAGACCGACGGGAACACATGACGAAGACAGTATCGCTTTTAGCAATTATGAGAGTACCTAAAATTGGCCTTAGAAAAGTGTGGAAGCTGGTGGAATGGATTCATTTGCGTCAGAGCAAGGAGCAGTGGCGAGGTCTTTAGAATACCATAATGACACTGCATGCTCCATACAATGTTGGACCTCACTATGGGAGAAACTAACATCTTTTCAAAGGAGATGTTGCTCCACGAGTTAGTTGACTAATATGGAGTTCACGAATGACATGAGAATGTACATAGAATCTAAGGGGATAAAGGATAAAAAAACTGCAGCCTGAAGATTGCTGTGACGTCAGGTTTTCTGGTAGAAAATTACACACTTATGAGAGGAACTCGTCTTCATCACCAGCTGCTTCAGGCATCACAGTGAAAAAGCGGCAATTCCTCTGAACATATCTACACTTATACCAGAATGAACGTTGTCATATTCCACAAACAATAATTTTCAAAATGACTGCAGTAAGAATATCAATTCTTACACTACGGCTCTTTCGAGTTCCGATGTCACCGCCCAATGACTATTTATCCACACTGCAGAAGACGGGATAGCTCACTCACTGTAGTCACTAGGCGGATGGATGGTGCGAGAAACACCAAGAAAATAATCAAAGCCAACTTACACGAAAAACGACGTAAGAGAAGACTTACGGCTAGAGGAAAAGATGATGTAGCGAATGACATAAGAGAGATGAGAATTGTTAATTGGAGACAAGGAGCGCAGGAAAGGGATGGATGGAGGACAGCAACTACGGAGGCGCTTATCCTTTTTGGATAGTGGAGCCGCAGAAGAAGAAGAAGAAGAAAAAGAAGAAGGAGGAGGAGAAGGAGGAGGAGGAGATAGTGATTATGCTCTGGACTAGACGACTGAGGAATCAAGAATAGATTTCCGGCAGGAGGAATGGACTTTTCTCCAAAATATCAAGACTGGCTCCGAGGGCCGGAAGTTCTTTCCTTATGAATAAACGACTGAAGCGTGAAGCTGACCATCCATACCCATCTAGTATCGAGGTTAGGAATGAGCGGAGCTACACCTACACTCCCAGTAACCAATAATCAAGGACACGGACACGACTTTTAACTGTACCAACTCATACTGCCAAAACACTTGACTACCCAGCAGATGTTGCTGAAGTTAAGATGCCCGAGTGTAACAACATGGCAAATGAAAGTGCCTCTTCCTTTATGAGACTTCTTGCTGTGAACTGGAATTTGAGGTCTGCTTTACTTACGATGACCTTCCAGAAAAATATAGTGTGTCCCACTCGCTACTGAACCCGACATTTCTTTAATAATTTTACCATTAATGAGGATATTGCAACGAAATTTGAAGCGGACTACAGACACATTCCTCTTCATTTCTCACACACCGAACGTACTCCTGTTCAAATTTCGTTGCAATATCTTCATTATTAAAGAAATGCAGGGTTCGGTAGCGAGTGGGACACACTGTATAACACTGCAAGACAAACCATGCAGTTTGGAAATACCCACTGATTTGGATACTTGGAAAGATCATGGAAACGATGATTTGACAACCGAAAGAAATAACGAGAGGTTAGGGCGTAAAGATATTCGATAAACTTAATTAATTGACTGTGTTTGAACAGATACTATCACCGTTTCCTGGTAGCCGTTTGTAATGCAATCCTAATCATGAAAAGCTAGAAGGGAGTTTTAGAAGCAGATAAAATTCAAAGCGAAGTTCTGCGCTATAAAACACAAATAATTTATTTTTAATGCTTTATCACATCTCTATTGTTAGCATAATTTTGCCGTTAAAGTATTTTATTCTTATCTCATTAATGTCTAGATTGATTGATCTTAAACAGTAAACTAATTACGTCCACATCTTAGACTATACTGAGAGTACGTAAAGTTGCCTTATAGATCCACCCCTCCATACTGCCCACAGCCTTTATTTCTCCCTCACTAGCATACATCCGTACATTTCCAGCCCCTTGCTCCAGCTGTCTAGCCATTCTGTTCACGCGAATTTTGGTAATAACAACCACGTCATGGAGAGGGATAAGCTCTTTGGACTTGTTGATATAGGACTTAAGCTAATTAAACAGAAGGCAAAGAGTGGGGAGACTCGAGCTCCGTCATCTCCACTATCCATGGGGTCCTTTTCTGTGGCCTGAGTATAGATAATGAAACTTACGATTAAATCCGCATCGGCGTGCAGGGACAGTACTTCGTGTGCGTACCGTGCGACATACTGCTATAGCATCTGTATGAGCACTCAGTTAAGGAAATGCAGGCACACTGTTAACAGTTCTCTAGATGGGGCGGGGGGGGGTTTACATTTTTTTTAATATAAACCATCCCGTTGTGTTTTCAATATTCATAAAGTATTTTATTCAGGCACAACACATCAATATATAGTCAATAACACATAATTTTGGCTACATATTCCGGTTTCATCAAACCATTCTCAAGCCATTGTTTATTATATGGAGGGACATTCAATGTGTCCGTACATTACGGGATCCCACATTGTTCACACTAATAAAAGCTAAAATCATGCCAGTTTTTAATAATTTTAATTCCAAGTTAATGTATTTTTTAAAATCGATTGACAGAATGTATTTTTAAACACATATGTAAAAATTCATATCAGTGCGTAGGGACTTTCATAGTAAAGCTTATGTCAAAACAACACAGTGCATATAATAAACAATGGCCTGAGGATGGTTTGATGAAGCCGAAACATGTGGCCAAAACTGTGTATTATTGACTGTATACTGATGTTATGTTGTGACTGAATAAAATAATTTATGGGTTCACATTTGTTTAATTAACCCGAAACAGTTAAGACAAAATTGAGTGAAGTGCGAGGCATGTGTGGTGTCTACTGCGCTCTACACTAAAACGCTTGTCCCCAACACTTTCCGGCGCGGTAAGCAATCATCAGATTAGCGATAGACGCAAGCAGAAACGCGCATGCGTCGTCATGAATAGTGTGCGGAATTTCTGCCCTTCGATTCCAACCACAATTTTAGACACATTGAACTATATTACAATAACTCCTCATAAATCGAAATTCATAAAATTTGTAATAGCGATTCTCAAGTGTTTTACGCCTTAAAGCGGATTAAAGGAGGGACGGAAGGACACAAGGAACGATTTCAGAAAATTCAACAGGCGTTCTTACCTGGGTTTTACATCGTGTACTAAAACCACGAAAAAGACCATCACGTGAAATAAAATTATTATTATCATCATCATCATCATCATCATCTCATTTATGCAGGGTATTTATACTTATATTCCTGAGACAAACTATGTCCCTAGGGAATACAGTATTGCAGCTATTCTGTTGTTACTCTTCATGGTGCTTATATCGTTAGTTTCAGTGTTGAATCTATTGTACTTTTACATTAGTACTTCCCGAAGTATATGTGCAGTGCCCAGCATGGCTGTTTTATGTAGTTTCTTGACTTCATGTTTTCCTGGTATGTTGCTCACGTGTTTTCTAAATGACTTTGAAATAGTCCCAGTCGCCCCTATTGTTACTGGTATCACCTTTTTTTATCACCTTTGTTTTTACATTCCACATGCGCTGTATTTCTATTGTAAGGTCTTTATACTTTAGAATCTTCTCGATTTCTTTTTTAATCACATTTCTTTCTCCTGAGATTGCAACGTCTATTAACATACATATTCCCTTTTCATTATCACGGATTATAATGTCTGGTTTGTTGTTGGGGATAGTTTTGTCAGTTTGTATTTGTTGGTTCTACAACATGGTTACCTCGCCTCCTTGACATGTTTATGCTGATTATTATTATTATCATTATCATCATCGAATTTCTCACTTCTCAGCTTTGGCTGGGAAACATTCACCCATCCTGGGATGTAGTAATCAACAGGATTAGGCTCGGTGATCTTATTTGTAGTTTAAAAAGTTTCTTACAATTGAACATGTGCCAAGAAGCACAGATTTTTGCAGTTGTATATATGTATTGGGGTGCAGGTTAAGTCTTGTTAGACTTTGTGACAGTGACTTTGGAATTACTCCCGCAGATGATATTACTATCGGGATCACTTGTGCTGCCTTTTGCTTCCACACAGCACATATTTCATTCGTCAGTTCTTGGTATTTGTTTTGTTTGTCGGTTATTGTTTTGGCGAGATTATGTGTATTTGGGACAGCTATGTCTATCAAAAAGGCATTCTTTGTTTTCTTATTCATAAAAGTTATGTCAGGTCGATTAAAAGGCATTGTTTTGTCCGTAAGTATGCTGCGATTCCAGTACAGCTTGAAATTTTCATTCCCCAGTACATTGGCTGATGTGTACTATAATATGGACTTTTATCGTCAATCAATTCAGCTGCTTCTGCCAGTTTATTATTATTATTATTATTCGATGACACTACAGTCCAATGCAGTCCTTCGTCTCCTTAACGAACTTCTCCCAGTCAGCTTTATTTTTTAACGACTTCTCATTCCAATTTGTAATTTTGAATTTAGTTATAACCCTTCGTAAACAATTCACTGTTTGTTTTTCGTCGATTTCCCTCAGAATTTCTTCTACTATCCATTCTATTAACATGACCAATCCACTCCAACCGACTTACTCTGACACAAGAAAGTGTATCTAAATCTCCAAACAGCGGGTTTAATTCTTTATTATATCGCTTTCTCCAATATTCATTTACTTTAATTCCCCCAGGCAATAAAAATTATTATTACTATTTTTATTAATCGTTGTCATTATCATCATCATCAACGTAATCAAGAAGGTCGAAACACTGTCGTACAACAAATGAGCGTATATAAGATGATATGTGGTATATGACACCGTCCTGTCTGTTTCAACGCATTGCATTTCTGGAGAAAGAAACCTGCCAATGAGCCTTCAAATGCGATGCGATATTTGAAGTTCTCACAGCGGTGTTGTAGATGATCTGGATCTCCTGGGATGTGACGCCGTGTCTGTAGAAGAATAGTTCCTGAATGTACGTTTTTTAAACCGTCCATTACGATATAACAATGTAATAAGAACCAACACAATGCACACTCTTTATACTAATGTTTAAATTCAATTGTTGTGTCTTCGACATGTTTCGGACATCCATATAAGCAGTCTGGTCGATGGCAGGATCTGCCATTGACCAGACTGCTTATATGGATGCATGAAAGCAATACCATAAAACTGCATGTACAAGTCTTCCTGACGATGAACACTTGGATGTTCGAAACGTGTCGAAGACACTATAGTTAAATTAAAACATTAATGTAAAAAAATGTGCACTTTGTTGGTTCTTATTACACAACCAGTTTCTGACGTTACGAAGAGTCGCACTCTCTTCTTCTTCTTTTTCTTCTTCTTCTTCTTCTTCTTCTTCTTCTTCTTCTTCTTCTTCTTCTTCTTCAGTGTTGAGGAGTCTTGCCGGACGGCTTGACCCTGAAGACGAAGGCAGCATGATCTCCCTAGACGTCAGAAGCTACTCGTCCAACGTCACAGCGTCGCATCCCATAAGACCTAACATCGGCACTACGACCACTGTAACCCCATCACCCACTGGAGACGAGGCTGTGTGTGTACTAGAGCCGCCTGGACACATGTATCCCTGCCGGGAATCAAACCCTCAGTCTGACACACCGAAGTTTGGTCGACGTACTAACTAGCTATAGTGGCTTGTAATTAAATAAAACGTACAGATTAGTTGCTTTCCAGACATTTTCATTAATTAAAAAATCAGATATCCAAACAGGTTATGGAAACCTGTACTCTGTGCTGGTCCACACTGTGTGTGTGTGTGTGTGTGTGTGTACATGTGCATTTTGTAAGACACTGTAAAAACTGGCTCCAAATAAAGACGTGAATTTTACAAAAACATAATTCAGAAGCCAATTAAGCGTCCTATCCAGAGATGACACTGCAATAATTTCAGGTAAATCCAATATACTGCATATGTTACACACAGCCGCACAATCGCCTGAATGGAATGACGAACACACGAAAAATCTGAACCTGCGTGGGAAAGGAAGCATTTATTTCTCTGGTTAATTGTTTATTAAACGTCGCTGTCTTTTCTCCAGACTATATAACGTCGAATTGTGGGGCGGTGATCGCGGTGAGCACGCGGTCTAAGGCGTCGGTTTGCGGCTGTCCGCTTTCTTGGTTAGCAGGTTCGAATCTCACCGGTGGACATGCATATCCCTCTCTCGTAAATGTTGTGTGTTGTGCAGATAGACACTTCTGTGTCGGACCGATCCCTCGTCCAAGGGAGTCCTGTCGAGTGTGTATGTGTCGAAGGATGTCACCAGGTGCAATGGTAACCCTCCACACCTATAATAAGTAGGTAGAAAGGGACAGAATAAGAAAGAAAGAAAGAAAGAATTTTGGGGCGATTGGTGAATAATTATGTCAGAAGATGTGGAAAGAAACGGGCGTAGATTAAATTTGTTGACAAGGCCTTGACATTTGATTCAACTGACTGAGAAGAACCAGGAAATACTTCAGTCACTTTTTCAGTTTCCCGGCCGAGATTCAAATCTGGTACCTTCTCAGTAGAAACCAAAAGTGTTGGCATTTGAGAAAACGTACTGGATGAAGGGGAAGCAAAAGCGGAAAAATCGAAGCAGATGTAATTCGGTGATAAGGAAGCAACAAAAGCAATGCAGAGAAACATTAGAAAGTTGTGATGACGGTAAGAACTGCCGGCAGCGAGATTCCAGAGGCCGGAACATGAGAGCAATTCGGCTGCCAGGAACATCTTATTCTTTTTCGAAATCGACAAGTATTAAAACGAAAAAAAAAGCTACGGGTAGTTAGTTCTATACCATTTACTTAATTCGAACACAAGGTCGCCAGTGTCTACAGTCGCTGAAGTTACTGACCTCCTAAGGTCAATACTCTCTTCTATACAGTACTAGTTCTTTAGTTCTGAAGGCAATGGCGATGATTCACGGCTGCTACCATCATCATTATCACCACTACTACTGCTACTAAGACTACTACCACTACTGCTATTACTATTATTGCAACAGTCACTAGTAAGACGCGTACAACAACAACTACTACTACTACTACCACCACCGCCGCCGCCGCCGCTGTCGCCAGTTATTATTATTATTATTATTATTGTAGTTCAATTGAACCTTGTTCATTACTTGATTGAAATGAAATATTCTAGGAGCACTATATCTCGGCAACTAGTCCTGTCGCCTCCCTCAAGCGAGGCAGAGAGGGAATTCCATTCACTTGCTCCCACCTTCGCGTACTGGAGTGTCCGACCCTGGGGAAAGTGTCCCGGTACCCAGGGGATAGGATCAACAGTTGGTGAGTTATAATTTGCAAGAAATAAGCGTCAGTCAGAGCACATTGCTTGAAGGGTAACTGAACTTTCCGACAGTTCTACGTCCAAAGCACTTATTTAGATGGACATGCTGTCAACTGCCTGCTGCATGTCACACCATCTGTTACCTCATAACCCCACCGTGTTCACTTGTTACTGGACAATCACAATGTCTTGGTTCGTTGTCTCTCAGCATCGATTTCTAAGAATCCGAGAGTCTAAGCAATAATGAAACGATACAACATTTTCTCACATCTTTGACCAGGAAGTGTGAACAGAAAGACTTTTATTTCCCTTTCTTTCTGGTTATTCTACACAGTAGATTGTTACATATTTTTCACTTGAGCCTCTGTCCCTGAAAGAACAAATAATCTCTACTCGTAATCCTGCCTGTGATGTGAAACACAATCAAATCAATTTAATAAAATCAACTATAAATTATAACACCGATGGTAACTGCAAAGTCGCACTCTTACAGTCCCTCAAAGCAGATGCCGCAATGCACATACTCTGGACTAATAAGGTCCAGAGGAATTCATCCAAGCAATTCCAATGATTCAAATGATAGAATAAATTTTCAGAACAATATAAACCCTAGTAAGGAGTTAGGTACGTTAACACTTAACGTCGAACACAACTATATTTGTTATTATATTATAGGAGTTTACAACAACGACATGTTTCGGCCCTATATGTGGGCCATCGTCAGGTTGTGGTTAGACTTACAGCTTAGGCTATGCTAGCATGCGTGTAGTGGTCTTGGAGCGTAATGGGGCGAGTTCGAGATATCATTATATTACAGGGTACCATGGTCCCGGGTGTATCTGGTTGGATTTCGTTTTTTTTTTTGTTGTTGTTGTGTTCGACAGTAAGTGTTAACATACCTAACTCCTTACTATTGTACAAAACACAACGGGGATGACGCACATTAGAAATATAAACCCTATAAAGTAAAAATATTCTTGTATACACAACCTACTTTCACACGAAGAAACGCTACATTTTGTCCACAGAGTTTACGTGTGTGTTTCGTATAATTCTCAATACAAACAAATTATTTGTCTATCAGCATTTTGCGATTAGTCTTTGCATTGAGAACGAAACTTGTCTGGTGTGCGGTACGAAGAAGGCTTTTGTATGTTATTTAAGACAAACCGAGACTTCGCTGGTTAATATTGATTACTCTGAAAAACATCAGCTTTAACGCGATGAAACGTACTCAAATTTGATCATGTCCTTTAATTATTATTTGGAAGATGATGTGAATATCGACGAAACTAATTCAAACTGATTACTGTTGCCTTCTGGAACGTAACGAATTGTCAAGTGGCGGAAATTTACCGCAGATTCCCAGCAACATTTTCCAGAACTATATTGGTTTCTGCTCTGGAATTTACCGAAGATTCCCAGCAACATTTTCCAGAACTATATTGGTTTCTGCTCTGGAAATTTACCGCAGATTCCCAGCAACGTGTTCCTGGAATATTTTGGTTTCTGTTCTGGAATTTACCGAAGATTTCCACCAACGTGTTCCGTAAGTATTTCGGTTTATGCTCTTGAATTTAGGATAAAACTTTCAAATGTCGGCAATTTTCTACGAGACTATACAAGGGGTAACGTTCCCAAACAAGGCAATTCCATGGCCATCGTCACTAAGAGCCCCAAATCTCGCAGCCTCTTACTGTTTCTAGCTATGCACTCTACTTCAATTTCCGATTGGGAAGCGGAAAAGATAGGGTAACATACCCATTAATCTTTTAGGGTTAAGGATCTGCACATTTTACAGTCACTTCGTGAGGATAAGCCAAGCTTAATCAGGCAGACAAGTAGATATATTGCCCTGCGTTTAGGCACGTTGTACCATGACAGACCGGCTCAGTGTAATGACTGGTCAAGAGAAATGAACTTCGCAAAGTCGTCTTGTGTCACGCAAAGTACAGATCTCTTAGCCAAACGCACCTAGGTTTACAACACGGACTGAACAGGTAGAAGGAAAATGTGTCTTTGTGATTAATTAAGCATGACACTATATACATGGGAGCGCCATAGCCTTGTAGATTGAAAATCTCATGAAGTATTATTTACACCATGTCAGGAAAATGGCGGTTTTTTTGGCGCGTTCGCAAAATTTCGAAAAACGGCTAATAGCTTTCTTATATCTGTCCATTCGTCTGTCTGTCTGTCCACATGGAACAACTCAGCTTCTACTGAATGAATTTTTATTACATTTGGTATTTGAGTATTCTTCCAAAGTCCCTCGAGAAGTTTGAAGTTTGATTAAAATCCGGCAACAATAATGAGTTCCTTACATATAAACCTATGGACATTTATAATAACACCTAGCGGAATCCTTCTTAGAACTAGAAGTGCTTTGGAAGAAGTTGTAGAGAAAATCGAAACACATTTTTTGTTCCATTACTTTTTTTTTTAAATCGTGCCGTTTGTGAGACAATGTGGAAGAACACAGTAGAGCAGGACAGGTCACAGATGACAATATAACGCTGCGCAGAGAAGATGCGCTTTGCATGCCGGAATAATAAGCCAATATAACAAACACACACTCATAATATACAGCACTAAGTTTTCACCAAAAATGGTAATGCGTATGTGACTTAAAATTACGTTATACGCACATTCCCTGTCTTCTTTAAAAATTCAATCAGGCTGTAACTACTGTGCTCTGAAGAGTTAATTACTAGGCTATAGATTAAAATGTGGACATTTCACAATATTTATAATGGCACCTCTGGACTTAACAAAATATTCACAAAATACAAGACACAAAGTGTAAAACTATTGCTTCGCAGCTGGTAATTATAGGAATATATTTAATAGTGACGACAATGTCGCAATTTATGAAGTACAAAACAGTCTACGGGTCGATTTGAAAGTACAGAATTATGTGTATTTAGTTGTTGTGGCAACACAAAATAAAGTGCATGTGAATTTTGAAAGCCACGTTATTTTAAAATGACCTTCATTTTGAAAACTGATTCATTTATTTTTTAAGAATAAAAGACCAACCTGATGTCACTTGCTTTTTTATTTCACTTCTTATGTTCTCAACATGTTTCGGACATTAATATGTCCGAAACATGTTGAGAACATAAGAAGTGAAATAAAATAGCAAGTGATATCAAGTTGGTCTTTTATTCTTCAACTATCACAATGATGCACGGTCCAATAAACATAAGATTCGTTAATTTTTATTTGCTTTCTTTGTCGATGTTTAGATGTCCGTGTCAGTTATTAGTCCAAGTGCTTGGCAGGATCATTTAAATTATCTCCCTACGTCCTCCTTTCCTCCAGCAACGCTAAGCTCATAATATCTACAAAACGCCAATCTAAAAAAAATATATTTAACACGAGGCCCATTCCATAGATTTGAAAATTTATACACGACGGGTTTTTGAAACTTCATAAGAAAACTTTTTATATAATTTAAACGCCGGTTCATAACTCAAAGAAAGTCCACCACATCTTCATTACAAACGAACATTCGTATTGTGATCTTCCAGGTTTTGACAGTGTTTTCTCTTATTGGTTGGTGTTAAAGTAACGAAATAAAATACGTGTTTCAACTTCCGACCTGAAGTACACGACCACAGGTTTTCAAAGCTTACAGGACCTAATCCGAACACACACAGACGTGAATGACTCGAATCTAACACCCGTAATTGATTCAACTCTGAAGTTTGAGGCATAATTTTGCTTAACAACTATGGTATTTACCGACAAGGCTACACTGTGTCACTGTAAAAATGACCAAAATCTGGATAAACCTTCGTGAAAACCTCAACGTCACACTAGTAACGAATTCAATTATTAAGTCTGAGGCAACACTTTCGTCCGAAACCTTGAGATCTGTCGATAAGATGATGAAGATGTGGAAATGCTCGACTCGACTGTGAGTTCACGTTTTGCGCGCATGCGAAGAAGAAAAAGTTGCAGAAATCTGCTTATTACCTTCGCGAAATCCACCTGTTATTCTGTATGTAACAAACTTCAGAACCGCTCAAATGATGCTCACAAAACTTAGCACAACCCCCTCCCCCCCCCCATTTTTGGAATAGATAAGTTCTGCGGGCTCCGCCGCGAGACAAAATTTGCGCAATTTGGAACTGAGTATATATATGGTCATATATATATATATGCAAGTGATTTTATTTGAAATCTCAACTCCAATGCTCTGCAACCTGATGGGCCGCAGCAAGACCGCACCACCGCTGGTGTTATCGCCCAGCAGTATTCTTTCAAAATCTTATTATCTTATTCTTATTGCTGTTTCATCCACAAAGAAAAATTCGGCACGCTTTCCAAAAATGTTATCTCGGTGTTCCTTCTTTTACTTTTTTTGTTTTCATGAGTACGTCTGAAATTGCGTGTCTTGATATTGCGTAAGGTGAGGGAGTGACTGTATTATTGAGTCCTGTCAAACCTGTTGCCATGTGAAATCGGACCTCGTCACCACAACACCGCGCGTCGTCGGGTTTCGGACGGAGTAGATGGCGTCCAGATAAGGAACGCAGCAGCAAGCCGTCGCTGACAGTTGACGAGGGATAGTCTGCCAGCTTCAAGTTAGGCGAGGTTCCCCATCGTAAAAATCAGCATCGTGCGAATTGTTAGGCCATGAGTAGACTGGGCAGCAATATTAAAATATTTGTTAAAGAAGGAGGATGGAAGGGCGTGGACTGAAATGGTCTGGCTCAGAATAGGGACCGGTGACGGGCTCTTGTGATCACCATAATGAATCTTCGAGTCCCATAAAATGCAAAGAATTTCTTGACTAGCTAAGGAATTGTCAGTTTCGTGACAATGGCTGTGTTCCATGAAGCCAGTTAGTTATTTGGTTAGTTGGTTAGTTAGTTAGTTGGTTAATTAGTTAGTAAGTTAGTATCGCTACATGTAAATTTGGGTTAGCGTCAGGCGAAACTGACAGACATCTAAGCCTCCTTGAGCACTTTCATGCTCTTCTGCACACATTTCGATTTTAACTCCCGTATGGATATTTACTTACTTATCAGAGCAAAAACATTTGGAACAAACTTATTAATAATAATGAACCAGAAATTCTACGTTCTACACAGTTTTCCCCTAAGATCTCTCGATTTTAAGAGTCATTAATCAGAAGAGAGCGAAGAAGCCAGAGTTGTTTCATTATGCCCACATTACCTAAGTTGTTATTCGGTTGTATATGGATATCTTAAATAGTTCGTGCTGGAATATTTAAACCCACTGCACCATGTAGCGGGCTTAAGTCCCTCCACTTGAAATAAAGACACCATTATTCCTTTAAGATCCTGATGAGTCACAGAGCATTTTTGAGTACACGGGGTAGTGATTTTAAGTAGCAATTAAAAATACAGCAATTAACAATCTGCATAATAATGAATGTAGGTGGTAGAAGAATATATTATTCTATTACGTATAAAATGAGAGGGTGCTTCAGTTAATACACGGGGTTTAATTTTATCGTAAATAACAAATTGCGTGGAGCAAAGTCATCCTGTATCGTGTGAAAAACCATATGCTGGTCTGTAAAATGTAGTGGTCAATGGTGCAGCATGCCATATGTTGGTCTTTGTAGTTACTTGGCTGCAATTTAAATGTCTATGCTATGTCTGCAATAGTCAGGCAGTGAAGGGACGAGACTCCATTTAAGTCCGTCTCCGAAAGGTAATACTTCAGAAGCTAATAGTCGTTTACTGAGTATAAAATTTCAAGAATCTGCATTGTTATGTTCAAAAAGGTCGGACACCAAACAACATACTGAGAAAAACCAATCCATTCCTTACCGTCACACTTGAAGATTTATTACCGTATTTAGAACAATTCTGAGTCAAATGATTCAGTCCAAATTAACTAAATCTTACTTCTTCAACATTAATTCTGATACTATTATTCTTCTTGTTATGCCAAACAGCCTCTTTCCTTCACGATATCCGGCCAACATTTTATATTAATTTCACGTCTGTCACCTTCCACACGGTAAGTTAAACAAATCAATGGTAAAGCGCGTTCTGTTACTTCCAATAATTCGTTCAAAACTTCTACAATTTTCCTGAAAAACTAGGTAAGTGGGGTGCGGTAGAAACGTATGTTATAATGGATGTTAACGAATTGGGGAGTGAGTCTGGGGACTGGAGTAACACAGCAAAGGACATGGTGAATGCTGGATGCTTGTGAGCGCGGTAATGGGTTTTGTCAGTGCATCAAGAAAGGTTAAAAAACTAAGTCAAATTTAATGTTTTGTTGACCGTGAATCTCTATACTATCCGTGTGAAGAAAACCAACTTGATGCACTATTTGTCCTCAGTTTATTTCGTCAATCAACCTCTACGTGTTTCGGACATATTTGTAGCCCATCATCAGGAAGTATACTGTGTATATACAACACGTACAAGTGTTGTATATATATATATATATATATATATAATATATCTCTAATATAGGGTAAAAAAATATTAATAACACAAAAAGATAGAGATATACAAAAAAA
>Ga0123352_10003436_pt1 | contig 22883 bp, 18 predicted proteins | sample TergutLab28metaG_FD_89700 | JGI IMG/M metagenome (GOLD analysis project Ga0123352, IMG submission 89700) | Labiotermes labralis P1 segment gut microbial communities from Petit-Saut dam, French Guiana - Lab288 P1 | ecosystem: Host-associated > Arthropoda: Insects > Digestive system > Gut ...
GTGTGATAATGCTGTTGTGGGCGAGAAACTCACGAGTTACGAGAGCTCGGTGAGAGGGTGCATTGTCATCATGGAGCAGCCAATTGCCCACGTGCCACAATTCAGGTCGTTTTCGTTGAATGGCCTCCCTCAGACGGTGAAGAACACTGCAGTAGAACCCGGCGTTCATGGTCTGGTCTTTGGGGGCAGATTCATTGTGCACAATCCCTCGAATGTCGAAAAATAAGAAAAGCATGCTCTTGGTCGCGCTGCCGCTCTGCCTCGCCTTCTTTGTTCTTGGGGATCCTGGGCTCTCCATTGTGAAGGCTGTTGTTTAGTCTTGGGGTCATACCCGTAGAACCAACTCTCATCCCCAGTGATGAACTTTGACATGAAGGATGGGTCATCCAGGACACGCGGACGAAGCTCTTGACAAATTGCAACACGGTGCTCTTTCTCTTTGGGGTCGGAAGCCTGGGCACGAACTTTGCAGCAAGGCGGTGCATGTTCAAATCACAAGTGAGAATTGTTTGCTCTGTTCCGTATGACACATTAACGATTTCAGCAATGTCCTTAATGGTTGTCCGACGATCCTCATGCACAAGCCGCCGAATTGTTTCCACATTTTTAGGTGCTGAGCTCATGGAAGGTCGCCCTGTCCACTCGTCGTCTTCGAGTGATATTCTGCCTCTCTTGAAGCACATGTGCCACTTGAAACACCTCGCACGAATCATGGCCTCATTTCCATACACACGTCATATCATTTCAAAAGTCTCCGCTCCAGATTTGCTGAGTTTCACGCAAAATTTGATGTTTGCTCTCTACTCCAGTATCACGTCCATGCTGAAATCGCAAATGTGAAGGCACACGTGGTGACAAACACTCATGTTGCGCTACTCCCAATGTTCACACTGCAACGCCACTCGGCATACCAAGTGGCAACGTTCCCTACTCCCAAGCACAGCGCACACATTCACATACTGCCATTGGTTGGCGTTCTATGGAACTAGTCTCGAAACTTTTTGATACACCTACTTATACATAACTTACTAAGGGTCTTAAAATGTATTTCCCACTCAGTGCACCAACAAATACATAGGCAAGCAGCAGTTGATCAGTCACATGATAATGGTAATGGTTTTGCATGATTTCAGGTTCTGACAGAAGTATTACTGAAGATTCATATCTACTGGAATGTTACACCATGTCGACTTGCAAACATTTACAAACTTTTCAAACTGTCATAGTGCACTTCATCATAAGGGACAAGTTGCCTAAGAAGAGTGCTTCCTGGACTGAGTGACCCTGAAAATGAAGGCACTATGGTCCTTTGAAACATGACTGGTTACCAGTCAACTAAATATTTATAATCTGCAGAGTCAAACATGACTAACTGATTCCGAAGATGAAAGTAAGCATTTACCCCTCAACATGCTCTAACATCCCAGGCAGCTAGAATCTTATATTTGTTGTGTTTACCAGCTTGGATCACTCAGCATTCAGCAATATTTGTTTGTGTCCAACCATGATGAGATACACTACTAAAGTAGCCTGTGATGTACCACCTTGGATTCAGGTAGACTGATTCCTCTTTAAAGCTACATTATGTTACATCCCAGAACACCATAAATTAACTGACTTTAGCAAATGACGTAAGGTGGGTTCATATTAAATCTCCAACACATACATTGTGTTTCAAAGTCTTAACTAACAGTATGTATCTGTTGTCTCAAAGTACAAAAATACATACCTATCACCATCGTGTTCTGTGATCCTTGATACACAACTTTCAAACTCTTTGGTGCAAACAACACATTCCGAACAAATTCAATATATTTTAACAAAGCTGCAGCTGCAGCCAAAGCATAAAACCTGTTGTAAGAGAGTAAATAAAACTTTAGACAAGAATGACTCATAACTTCTTTGACATTGCTTATGAAAAATAAATGACATTTCAGACAAAATTCATAAATGAACATTTTATGAAAGCTGAAGTATGGAAGTGTAGGTGCTTACAATGCATTTCAGTGAAATATTGTACAGAGGTAATTTACCAAGTACCATTATCTGTTTCCACTTACTTTCCATTATTTAGGATAAAAGTGGACTTATGACACCACCATTCCATTTGACTGCTTGTCTTTCAACCAAATGAACAATTTTCACAGTACTTGGTAATAACTTTATTCCACTTTTGGTGATCCCTATGCCATGCTTAATTATTTCCTACCAACAGCAATACCAACATGATGGTTGCACAAATTTGTTGGGTGGGATCAACACTACCAGCACAAAATACATTGTCCTTAAATGATGAATGGTAACAATTCTTCAGAAAACATGAAACTTTAGGTGTAATAAATATGGTAAAATATAACATAACAACATGGCAGTCATAAGAACATTTTCTCTGTCTTTTATTGGATGGAGATAACTAATGAACAATTGGAACTACAGATGTGGATTTTGACAGTGATAGACAAAAGCATACCTACACATTACGAATTGAAATACTGTTATGGACTACTTTTTGTAAGTCAACAGTTACAAAAATAACAATGGTATGAAACTGTGAGGTGATATCCACAAATATTAGTCAGACCTTGTACTTAATGCACATAATATATTTGCATAATAGAGAACAATAAAATAAACACACTAACAGCAACAGATCTAGAAGACTTAAAATTTACAGACCAGGAAAATAAGCAATATCAGTTATTTACACAACTTACTGTTAACAACACAAACATGTGATTAATGTAAGAACACAGATGAATATAAAAGAAAGCAGTTATTTCATGTTCTTCATGGAATATTTTACTTATTATCTACAAGTAAATAAAATTATAGTCCCCTGTAATTTCTGCCATAATTCTACTTATTTTCAAAAGTTGCAATTACCATAAATCATTCAAGCACATGAAAACTACTGCCTTCTATGATCTAGTACCATATAGTTGGGCACCAATTCACTGATGTTTTGGAGGAAAATGCTGCCTTCATCTCTGAAGATGAGGGTCATGTTCCTTTTAAACACTAGTAAGCTCTTACAAGAACACAAAATAAAGAAGCTCTCAACTCTCACGTTATACTTACTTCTGTGACACCACTATCTGTACTGAAGAGAATTCATCAGCACAAAGACTCTCAATCTGCTGCAGTCCTACACTGTCCTTGAAGTGCTTTCTGAGGACACTGTTCATACTCACTGTAGGGAATGTCTCTTGAACAAGTGTGTAGAGCTTGCTTGTTAACTGCATATCACAGAAGGTGTTAGGTACTAATATCTGTAATGGAAAAAAGTGTATCCTGCAAGAGACCTGATAGCTTGAAAGGTGTGCATGTATTTGAACCTACTCAGCATCTCATCTTGAACCCAAAAGATGGAGGCAACTGTGCCTGAAATGTGGGTATCCACCTATAAAATAACACAGTGTCACGAGAAGAGAGTTCCTTAAATTCATTGCTGTTATATTCCATAATATTATAATGTATGTCCTAATCAACTCTTTACACACAAGTGCCAAGGTTAGATCTTTGAAATTTCACAGAGGTGAATCTAGCCAAGACTGAGGCTTTGGATATTATTCAGATGGGAAAAATAAGTAATTCTTGCAGAATTTTTTGTATACTTCTGAATATTGCATCATGGACCAAGGACTTGGAAAGGCAAAATAAAGTTGATCTTACATAAAACTGGCTGTAATAAGCAAACTGAGATGAACTACCTGAAAATACAGTAGAGTGGTATGTTTAGGTATTAGTTACTTTCACACTTTCAGTTCTAATCAGATATAAAGCAGATGATAATTCAGTATGATAAGCACACTATTCAGAACAGGCTTCAATTCCCAGGCTATTCACTTTGCACATTTTAAGGTGGTCTGATGAAGAAGGCAGTCAGTTCCTGTGGAATGCTGCCACCTTTGTATAAGGCAGTATGGCTTGCTGTCCTAAAATAATAGTCAATGGTGTGAGAACATTAAATCTAAAACAGAGTTGACTGTATCTTGTGACTGCTTACATGCCTGTTTTCAAGGAGATATATAGTTATGAACAAAACAGTTCAACTATCTGCAGCTACTGGTTTAGTCCACAAACTTCATAACATTATGAAAAATAAATGCATAAAATCTAGCATACCTCAAGTGGATTCAAGACGTTGATTTTTCTAAGAGTATTAATGTACGTTTGATTGTCACTAATTTGGCATAATATCAGGAGTGGATAATTAATATCCAGAGCTGCAATACCAACTTCACCACGTGCTTGACCACGTCCTTCGGTCAAAGCTTTAAAGAGAACAGAAAATAAATTACCACACTTAGTGATCATCCAATATGACACTCTAAGAAATCACTGATCATCCTCTACCCCTCATACTTCTTTTGCAAGTTATATGATTCTCAAAAATGCTTCAGCATAAATTTCTGTATCCTCTTTCTGGCCATTCCTATAATTACAGTCTTTTTATTTAAGGGCTGAATCTTCACCAGTGGTAGACTCTAACTGAATGTTTATAACACTATTTTGTCTATCATACACAGATTTTCAAAAACCATTTAAACAAGTGTATGGTGAAACATCACTGTGACACTGTGTGAGATTATGAGCTTCTCACAGCTGTATGTAATAATATTACATCATTTGGGAAGTCAGTCAGAGTTTGGTAGATGGTTACCAACAGAATGGAGGCAGCAGATATCTGCAGAACATTAGTAAAGGTAAAGTGTTCCCATTACCGACTCAATGTGGCCCAGAGGGTGGGTAGAGGTATAGCTCTACTCCTCCATGACCACGGCACAAGAAGGGTGTGAGTGGTCAGCAGCATGCCCCAGCCGCACTTTAACCCCGGGGAAGACCCAGTACCCATTGTACACGAGGCTGGGTGGGCCCCAGGGCCAGTCTGGATGGGCGGAAAATCTCGTCCCCACTGGGATTCGATCCCAGACCATCCAGCCTGTAGTCAGTCGCTATACGGACTAAGCTACCTGGCCCACTCAAAACATTAGTACCTACCTAAATAAAGTACAGTCTCACAACCCAAAGTCACAGTCATCATTGTCAAAGTGTTTGAATGTGTTCAAAGAGCAACAAAGGAGACACTGTAATATTTATCACTTACAAATCAGGCAAGAACTCAGAAGTACCCAGCATGTTAAATATTGTTCATTTTGTGGGCGTTCCATAAATTAAGTCAGAGAGAAGAGCAATGGATACAGAAGTTAAACGCAAAGTGATAATTAACTTTCAACAGTGCATTAAAACTGTAATTTAAGGTTTAATTTCCCAGTAATACATGGTTCGGCTTTCAATTGTCATGAAAATGGAAAATATGGAAGTTTGCTGAGATCCTGTGATATAATTTGTTAAAAAATAAATAAAACCATTGACATAACTAACTCTGGTACTTTTTATTGTAGCAGCATTTTTCAACCCTAATGGATCACCATCAAGCTGCCATTCAGTGCCACTTTAAAAAATACATATAAAATTGAGTTAACTAAAATAAGATCTTATTTTTACAGTTAAATTTTGTCTCGTATTTTTCATGTTGCTTATGTTGTAAATTAAAATAGGTTAACATAAGGTCAATAAAATCACTTGGTGATAGGAAGTATGTCGGAGTGGTTAAATGGAGCAAGTAGGCTGTTCTGTTCTTATGTTGTACAACGGGTGAAATCAGTCCAAACTTACAATTATACACCATCACCTGAAAATTGACCATACCTTATGGAGGAGTGCTTAGTGCAACATAACAACAGAATGGCCTACTTGCCCTGTTTCAACTTGTCAACATACTGCCTAACACCAATTCATTTTATCGACCTTATTTTAACCTATTTTAATTTATGACTTAAGCAACATGAATAATACAAGACATATTTTACTTGTAAAGATGAGATCCCATTTTAGCTAATGCAATTTTATATCTTTCTTTTAAGTGTTACTGAACGGTAAGGTTGAAACATGTCACTACAATACAAAGTATCAGAGTTATTTGTGTTAACAGTTTTTATTCATTTATTTATTTATTAACTGATCTCACAAGAACACAACAGGATGTATAACTTTCAAAAAGTAATATACACATAATTTACTTAATTTCTGGAAGAAGATGCCTGTTTGTGACTCTAACAGAATGGAATAATATCATACTCACAAAATTCATGATCTTCATGCTGAAGGAATTTATGGATACAATTATTATTCAGTAGAGTTCTGAGATAAAGTCTGTAAAATACTGATTATTACTTAATGACTTATGTTTTCTGAACAAGTCTTCAAGAATTATCACCAAGTCAGTATTCAAACATCATAAGTGTGCCCTTACAATTGTTTTAAGTCTTTTCCAGAAATTTCTCACATCCACTGCATTTTCAGCTTACAAACAAATACACCATCAACTACAACTGTACAGATTTGTATTTATATGCATATTATATCTTTATTACTTTAGCACTTCAACTGAACTTGAGCTGTTGTCAGACTGCAATGTAGCATCCTAAAAACGCTGCATATATGTGACTGGTTATGTCTCCATTATAAAGTAAAACCAGTGTGGGGGAATTATTCTGCAGGAGTCATTTGATACAAGTATAAGGACACTAGCTTCACTGAATAAAGAAAGAGAAATGTATTACTAGTGACACTGTAAACTGCTAAAATTATATAGCATCATTGGTAGATGAAGTAAAATTGTGTATCACGCACTGGCAGAATAACAATGACACAAGAAAATCTAAGTATTCATAAAACCTGTCCCAGTGCCATTTTTTCTGCTATAAATCACATACACACTGGCCTGGGATCAAACCCAGTCTCTGCAATGTGAGGCTGGCGACTAATCACCTCATCCATAAACCGTTGCCTGAATAAATAAGCCCAATAGAGTAGACTTAATTAACTATGTAACTCTCCACTAATCTAGCCAATCTGATTACAGTAATGTTGGTGGTAACAGCTATGCTCTAAATTTTCATATTAAAAAGTACTTTGGGCTGGACAAGGATGCAACAGAAGGCTGAAAGTAGGAAGCCTTGAACACTGCCACATTTCCCATCCTTCAGACTTCTCTCATGGCCTCATTGCTGGAAGGTAGGATACACAAAGACAGACAATACTATGGTGTCCTGTAGTAGCTGTTGATGTGATAATTTTATGCTTGTTAGTTGCATTAGATTTGGTCCATAAAGTTTCATGATGATTACAGTTAATACGATTGAAAACTGGAAAAGAATTTTGAAAATTACTGTCTTCTGGGATTTGATGCCATGCAGTTTGGTACACATTTAGGATGTTGCAGAAAAACCTGTTGCATCCATCTTTAATGTAGAAGATAGAAGCAGCAGGTTTTTCTGAAATCTCACTAGATATCAACCAGACTACCTTTTACATGCTAGCACATGTGGCGCACACACACACACACACACAGATACGTAACAGTAATGAGGCATGGCACATTACCCATTATTTTTCTTGACTTGTTCAAAATTCTCATATGCTGAAATATTAGTACAGGAAGGGACATAAGCATAACGAGAAATTGCTCTCATAGTACTACTCCACCACTTCTACAACCACAAAAATGAATTACTGCACACTAAAAAATATTATACCATACCAGACACAAACACACACCTACAATACACATGGAATTATTATCGCTGGTAGTAGTTGTAGAGGATTTTGGGGTCCTGTTTTCTGAAGATATACGTGGGTGTGATCCACTACCACTGGATGATGAAAAGCTGCAAGAGATGTGATACAGAAACATGAATGAAACTTTGGACATTGTCATCTCAGGCTATAGAAATTCACACTATTTCAGAGGCTGGTTATCCCTCCATCTTCAGGTGGAAAGGGGAATAAGGAGAACCTACTTTGACAGCCCCAGTAGAAAGAACTAGTCTCCATTTCTTCATTCCACCTGAAGATGAAGGTAAATCCAGACCACAAATCTATCTGGGTTTTTTAGTCCCAGATGATGTGCAATGTCTAAAACTTCAGATGTAACTATGATCATACACTGTCATCAGAATCCTTCAAAGTTCAATGAATAGTGCTATTGCTCTAAACACCATTAACTGGAATTTTCTTTCAATGGAGATACAGTGTGTTTTCTGCAAACATTTAAAAATTACTTAGACGAACCACTAGCTTCAAAGGGCTGACAAAGTAATTCGTAAGTTTCATGACTTATCTACATTTGCAATGGAACAAACTGTTATTGTACTCCATTAAGCAACACAGATTCTTTTTCTAGTAAATTCTCTCATCTCTAGAGTCAAACAGACATCATGCAAACAAACAGAGGTGCATAATTTTCACTTTAAATAGCTTTCTCAACCTTATTCATCTATCATCTTCCAAGTTCCTTGGCATATATGTAAATCATACAGAACATTTATATTCCATATTTATATTTTTTTTTTTATTTAAAAACTGAAACAAATATGTTTTCAGGAAGTTTTGGGTGACTCCAAAAGAATAAATTCTTTCTGCATCATTTCACACCTTAAAACTAATCATGCAACAGTTACTGCATATCAAATACAGGCATTCCCTGTTTTATTCAAGACATTACTTCTGCAAGTCTGACTTCAGGAACACCCCCAAAAATGAATTTAAGTTCCATTCAGAAATTCACATCAGTAAATAAACAGGTTGCTTATGGCAGAGTACATGTAGTAGTAACTGCTTGTGCCTTTGTCACACAGCATCAGTGTTAACTGAGACAGAGTAGAGTACCATATATTATTATGGTAATTCTGATATGTAAAATTCAACCTGTGCAAGATTATGCAGAAATGAACCTTTAGGCAATTCAAAGACTACCTGAAAATATTTGTTCCTAATAATACTGCTTGGTCTAAAAACATTTCTTTCCACATAATAAAAACAGGCTCTCTATCCAAAAACAGCTGCATTTTACACACTGATGTGGTATACAGAATAAAAATAATTATATTTCATAACATGCTAAATTGTTGAAATAAGTTCCTTTGTTGGCTTACAACCAGTGATTTTCCAAAGTATAATCAACACACAAGCATAAGACAACCACAGACTACTTTTGACTTAAATACGCTACAAAAACTACTACTGATTAAATACCGAAAAAAATGTAAGCCAGATACTAAGCACAAAGACACTAACTAAACAAGCAACTACATCTGACATTAAGATTATAGTCTCCTGGATATGACTGACACTCATTTGGCACAGAGTCACCATTACTTCAGAGGATTTGCCCTGAAGGTGGAGACACCAAGACCCTACATAATGTTCGTACCTCTCCGGTAAATTGCATGGCAAAACGTCTCCGAAGAACATGATCACTGTATTCACGGTCCAAAAAATTTAATTCTCACATTCATTTTGGATCAGTACAAATTTAGTGAAATTGTATAGCTTTTCCTTTATGTATATTTTGATAATTATTTCCTTATGGGAATGACAGAATTGGACACAAAAGTACAGCTTTCAGAGCTACAGACAGTTCTGTACTAATGCTTTGAAAATCTGAGGTACATTACCACACTATGACATGTAAAAATGTATCCAGGCCCTTATGTGATTGACCTGGGTGGAGTCTGGTACCATTGTGAGTAGAACTACGCTAATATTACATAAACAGATACGCTCTTGCAGTTACAGTGCATAATGTATTTTTTTTAATTGCCCCCCTCATAATGAATTCTTTGATTCAGTAACTAATTTGACTGGAGTATATTTATACAACATGGTGACATATTATATAAGCTATTTTCAGGTTGTTCATACCATGCATTTTTCAGATCAATGTACTCAATTATTGCACCAGCCTAGTGCACAGTATTAAATATGTATGAGTAGCAAAGAAGCAGCTCTGACATATTTATGTACAAGTGTACCTTCAGGGAGCAAAATATGCCAGGTTTAAAACCAACGCCAACAGCAAGCTACGATTTACAAAGTTCCACAATTCGTAGTATGCTCTTTGTTTATGTAAATTATGTGTAAAAGTACAACTTTTGCAATTTTTAAGTACTTATTGTTAATATGTGACTAAAACACTTCTTATATGGTTAAATACAATTTATCCAACATAAAATTATTGCTGTAGTGATTGGTTGTGGAATTTTCTAGTTTGTGTCATATATTTTAGATTAGATTAGATTACATTAGATTAGATCGGTAGTGCATATCTCAATACAAAGTGGATCAGGTCCCTGTGTTAATGCTATATCATGTATCATACCCAACAGGATACTCCTCAGTTCAAAGTGGAATCAGATATGCAGTAGAAACCTAAACATACTGCCACAAACTAGAAGTTTCCACTGCCAGCCACAATAACAATAATTTTACTTTGTACAAATCATATTTAACCACATTAGAAGTGTTTGCATATATCTTAACTATAAGTTTTTAAAAACTGTGCAAGTTGTGCTTTTGTACATATTTGACATCAACAACAGAGCTTACTACAGACTGTGGAACCTTGTAAATGACAGCCTGTCATTGCCAGTTGGTTTTAAAGTGGCATATTGTGCTCCCTGAAGATGGTACACTTGCACCAAAATATGCCAGAACAATATCTTCAGTGTTCTTGTGTAATTAATACTGTGCATTCTGTTGGTGCAATAAATTAAGTACTTTGATGTTACATAAGATTTATTTGGTACATGCTAAGATTGCTATGTAAATATTACATAAGAGCAAATTTGTTATCATATTTGGTTGTATGTAATCTGTATGTCTGCAACAAATTGGCAGTTTCATTAATGTGACTAACATTCATAAAACAGCTATTTATCATAACCCACCAACACAGAGTTTCACAGGAGACAGGAAAAACTTGACAGATCCTTAACAGAACAACACTTTAGCATGTTATATTTGTACAAAAATATATGGAGAAGCACTTTTTTTTGTGGTCAGAACAGTTTGACAGAAGGTAAGTTTTTAACCCAGCTGTCTAGTAATGTAGGAATCTCAGTTTGGCAAATAGTGTGGGTTATGAAAAATTGCTGTTGCATGAGCAATATAAGGTTATCATATGAGAGACTATAAAGTCTCAGCGTCATCTGGAATATATGGCACACAGAAACAATGTGTCAGAGAAACTTATTGCTTTCATCGTCAAGAATTCAACCTTGAAATGGCTATGCCTTCAGATAGCACACTCCTTAAAAACAGTGACATGCTATCCTTTTACCAGATTATAAGTGTGTCACATTCCAAAACATCACAATCTTTGATGTAAGTTACACTACACAGGTATAGTTTAATACCATTGATGAACAAAATGTTTGTATTGCATATAGCAAGAATAAACAAAACAAAATTTCTGTAACAAGCTTGGCAGGAGATGGTCTTATAAACCAGAGTAGCTAAGAGTTTCAGGAACAAAGTCACCATATTGTAATGGTGTTCCATAGTTATTACATGAATTGCTAATATCTTTACTGATTGTAGGAAATTTATAAACATATTGGAATTTTATTTCCCTGAAAAATGAATTACTTCTAAAAATTATGAAACTTGAACCTGAGTCAGAATGAACTCAAAATAACTCAGTGTGAAGGTGCAACACTAGCACATAAATTTCTCTTCCTGGTTTCCAAAGAAACAAATCAGTTTGTGGATACATGGTCAAATACTTAGATATTTATCCTCATAATTTTGAGAAGACTCACTCTGGAAACTTTTTCCTTCTAGCTGAGGAAGATGCAGCTGTATGGATATTACTTGTTGAAGACGCAGCTTGTGTACTAAATGATGGCACTAAACAGTTTGGTGTTACCAATGGAAATCTTCCTCCAGCTAGAGTTTGATCTCTCCCACAGACTACCTGAGACCTTGGAAATCCTGAAAACAAATAATTATTGATTTGTGCTGTATAGTGTAACTTAACAACAAATATAATTTCTTAGATTTTCAAATAAGATGTCAAAAAACATTTACCCTGATAGACCAAATATTTAGTGGCTGTGATGAAAAACATTGTACCTACACAAAGTAAAGGTAAAGTTCACATTCATTCACATTCACATAGATACATTTCATAGATCCAGTATTGGTCAAAGACAAATGGTTGTGAAACATGTCATGATAAGAATATATGCAGCATTAGGTAATCCAAGAAATACAACATTATATCAAAACTGATTAAGAACAAGTATTTAACAGTGAAAAGGATAGACTAACATTACCAAAATGCTAAAAAGTCATCAACAGAATAGAAACAATGAGTAAGTTAATACTTTTACAATACAATCTTTAACTGTTTTTTGTCATGTTGAAACTGAGTAATGGCCAATGGCAATTTATTAACCTTTTAAACGCCGAATTAAATCCCATCTGCCGTCTGCTGGCATTATTAGGAGCTCACCATATTCTCCACATTAGCAGGATAAGGGTTAAATACCTTAATGCAAGAATACATAATGCCCCTTTTTATCAATGTTAATTTAACCAGTGGTTTATGAAGATGATTTTTCTGCCTTGAATGGATAGAATGTACAGAAAAATTATTTTTAAAGTAAGTGGAATCACAAACGTCGCCAATGAAGAAGTATGTAGACATGGAACAATTGATATCTCAAGCTGTTTAAACCAAGACCTGTATAAACTCCTGTAGCCCGATCCTAGCATTATTCTAAGAATCCTCTTCTGCAGAATAAACACCTTATTTACACTTCGTTGATTACTCCAGAGTATCGTACAATATCTGACTATCAAATGTAAATTAGCAGAATAAACAAGTTTTAGAGAATCAATATTTAATACACTACATAATCGCCTCATGAGGCAGCAGGCAGAACTCAATTTCCTGAGAAAAAGTTGAATCTGATTCTGCCAAGTAAACTGGTTATCCAAATGCAAGCCTAAGAACTTAATGGTTTCCATTTCTAATAGAAGATGATGTGGTTATCCAAATGCAAGCCTAAGAACTTAATGGTTTCCATTTCTAATAGAAGATGATCAACATAGATTAGATTTAATGCATTAGGTAGTTCAGCTGAAGTAAATTTCAAACTTTCAGTTTGGTGGGATTTAAGATGAGCTGGTTTGCCTGGAACCATTGAGACATATGATTTAAAACATGTTTAAATCTTAGAAGTTCCTGCTGAGAAATAGCAGTAATCAGCAAGCTAGTATTGTCCGCGAACATTATTACATCCGGGATATTATTTATTAACATCAGGAAATCATTAATATATGAACTTAAGCGCAGCAGACCAATATCAGATCCCTAGGGAATACCATGCTCTACATTATGTCAATTTGAGATTTTGATTGTAATAACTGTAGGTGAACCCTTTGCTTCCTATCATCTACTTATGATCGAAACCAGTTTAAGAGAACACTTCTGACACCATAAAATTCCAATTTCTTGACCAATAGTTGCATGATTAATATGGACAAATGCCTTGGTCAGGTTGCAAAATACACCTAGTATACATTTTCCATTATTCAAGGCATTAAATATTGTCTCTATCAGCTTATATGTTGCACTGTCCATAGATAAGCCTTTCTTGAACCCAAATTGTTCACATATTAATTGTTATGGCATTGTATGTGCTGAGTTATTCATCTATAAGTTAATATTTTGAAGACTTTGCAAAAACCTGTTATTAAAGAGATTGGCAAATAATTGGCCATTTGTGACATATCCCCATTCTTAAAGACAGGAACTACAACTGAACATTCAAGACTCTCAGAAAAATTTCTTGGAGTAATTGAAGTATTATGGATATATGTAAGGGGCTGACCAAAGTAACTGGCACATAATTTTGGTATTTTATTTGAAATCTTATCATATCCTCCACGTGCCATGAAGGCACACATGGGAATCAATCATTCTTAACCTTGGCACAAGATGTAAACAGCATTTAAAAAATTAGCTTAGCTTAGCATAAAAACCCAAGTAACTAACTCCACGAAACAGACTTCCTACTATTCATACTATGCATGTTCTTACACTCAGTATATTATCTAACAAATGCAGTTCAGCCCAGAACTTAACCCTACTCTGAACCACCGAGTCCAGTATACACCGTCATATCCTACTGCTTTGCCATCCATACCAATTTTTGAACAACGCCACAATAACAAATAAATTAAACATCTTCAGCACACTGCAAATTGCTTAAAAGTGTATACCTGCTCCTCTAATCCTCTGCCCTTTGCCACGTCCAACAAACCTTCCTCTATTCTGCAGTGTATCTCTCCTAATAACATTCATCCTTTTCAAAATATGATTATATGTATTACTGTGTTACAATTTATTCTACTCCTTCGCCTTTTTATGAATAAAAATATTTAACGAAAAAGTAAATTAATTCTAGCGCCACTATTCATAAGTGAAAATGACTGAACAGCACATAGAACATCGTAGACAAGATAACTTTCCATCCCGCTGATAGATGACAGGCTAAGCCTCTGTTTAAAGAGTTCTTACCACCTTTGGATCAGGTTTCCCACAGATTACAGATTACCACAGACGAGTTATCACTTTGTGGTCGGTCATGACGAGCGACGAGTCTTTTTCTTTTACCCGTTGTTTTTCAAGTGTTGATAATACCTGACTTTAGTTATTATCTATCAGAGAAGGCGGGCTGTTTGTAAGAAAGCCTGTCATCACGTGAGAGATGTCCGTACTTACCACTTCAGTAAAATAGCGTCACTGAAATCTGAAACCATTTCCCCATCTGGACTGACAGACATATTATTTCTTATGGCCCTTGATTTTACACGCATCATGTTCGAATATCGGTAACGGCAAACTTCGCGGAAGATTTTCGTACTTTTCTTTAAAATATGCGACGATTGTTGTCTTCATGTCGTATTCAGTGCTTATAATTCATCATTACAAACTAACGCATCTGGAAGGCAACATTATGTAACCTACAAAATAAATCACTCATATAGCCATTGATTATGTGACAATAGCGATCTATTGATGCGTAGAATACTGGTGCTTTACGTCACTTTATTTGAATCAGGGTTTTAGCATAAGATATGCTATAAAGGTAGATTCCTGTGTGCATCCAATGAAGTCCTGTATTTATTGTTCATTATGCAGTCAACAAAACCTTACAGTACAGTTTTTAGGCGACTAGTCCTTTTTCTTCAAACCCTTAACTGGACATTTAACGATTGCAGTAGTAAAGTCCGCTAAAGATTTTTAAAAGAGGAAAAAAAGAAGACATAATGATGGCTTACATCAAGCCGAAACTAGTCGCCTAAGAAACCTGTAATGTTTTGTATGACTGTACTGAACAATTATGTTGATTTGTTGACACATCGAGAGCGAATCATCTTAAAATTAATTGAAGTCTGGCATGTCTCTTCCATTTCAACCTGTTTACCTTTAAAAATTGTTCAATTGTATATTTGCAATGACGTTGCCATCTCCATAGCAGGGTCATTCTGTTTAAGACATGATATGTCATTTTTCGCCAGGAAATATCTTTCCTATTTTCGCAGTCTATGGAATGAGCACTCAGACAGGGTTTCACCTCTTCTTCAATACTACCCAGATCGTCACTGATACGGTGAGCAAAGCCATTTTTTTTTTGGTCATGAAATTGCTGTATTAAATTTTTCTCATATACAAATAGCTTCAAGAGACATTCATTAATTTGTGAGCCACTGATTATAGACTGCATTTTCCTGAAAGAGCAAGACTATTGTTACCTAGATATGCGCAAGTTTCATAGTTATTAGAACAAAACTATCAACTGTGGCCTTTCCTTCAAATCACTGTATGCTGAGTTTTATTCTAGAGCAGTGGCTGGCGCTCCCAGCGACCGCGCGTTCTAAGGCTTGCGTCTCAGTTTCATGACATTTGGTACAGCCCTCTTACACCAAATGCGCTCAAATACTCTAAGTAGTGTTAGGATGTAAAATATGGAAAAATTAACATGATCACTGAATCACATTATGATTCTCTAAACTTCCTGGGAAGAGATCACAAAAAAATATCGTGTACCTTGGTGTCTGATGCAAGTGCCGTACCCAGGAATTTTGTTCGTGGGGGTTCAACAAATTCAGTTGTGGACAGAACGGGGATCTAGGGGCAGTAGCCCCCTAGTCAGTGGTTCTGGAGGCAGCTGTGAATTGGTACAAGACATTTCATTTCATATAGTAAAATTTTCTTAATTCTTGGTACTTTAAGACTGTTTATGATGACAACCAATTTATTTGTCATTGCTAATGTAAAACAGTTGCGAACCCAGGTAGTTTTAGAATTTTACTGCCTTTTTTTCCAAACATCTTGGTTTGTTGGTGTCCTAAATTCATCAATTTTTAACAATTTTCACAATCGGGTTGAGTTCGGCACGATTTTGGAGAACCCACGTAATTTCGGGGGGGGGGGGAGGTTTTGCAACCCAACCCCCCACCCCCCCGCGGTACGCCACTGACTGATGCTGCAAGGATGAACCACAGACGTCTACTGAGCTTCACCTGTGCAGTGCAGAGGTAGAATGGTGCAGTGTTGCCAATTTGGAAAAACATACTGCTAATGTAGCATCAGACACAGAAGCAGCTATATTCCAACAGTCTTAACACCATAACTTTGTCTCTTTTTGCATGACAGATAGCACAAATCTGCTTTGCTTCCTAGCAAGAGGTGTAATGACATCAGCAGCAAGAGCAGTCACTATGCCATGTTCACTGCTTTACTTACCCTTTGAAATCATACTACTACAGACCACAAGGAAGGAGAACAATTGGAAGACCGAAGAAACGGAGAGAGCAGAGCAGTTCTAACTTTGGAGATGGATTGGATCAAAGGGTCCAATCCTTGATGTTTATGATGATGATATGGTAGCTTTTGGCAGATTTTACCCTTGAGGTAAAGAATAATGTGATAAATCTGGTGCATCTTACTGTCACTCCATTTTGCTCCAGAACATAATATACCGTGAAATCTAACCATCTGAAAATATCCTGGTTATAATAATTTGCCTGTATCCACCTATCTATCACACCTTCTCTAAGGCATCTCCCCATGATGAAAGCATCACCATCACCAAAGGAAGAGGATGATGATGATGACAACCACCTAGTGAAAAAGTATGTTGTCCTAGAACATATTTGTTGTAATAACTTTTGTCTGTGAATCTTTCATCAAGCAAAAAAAAATGTAATTTTTAAAATTTGTTAGACATGTTGCCAAAAAAAAATTTGATTTACTGAATACAACACATACATGGACTATATTCCGTACGAGCAAAAGTAATGTTAATTTAAGTGCCATAATGGAAAATATGAGCAACTGCTTCTCTGGGAAATACAGATAAAAATATTCAAACGTTAAAAGAATCAGTGGTAGAAAATACACAGCAGTATCAAGTTCGGTTTTAGCATGCGCCTCACACATATATCTGCACCGCCCAAGTGAGCTCTCCCACTTAAGTTCTTCAGCTACCATGTTATATGTACACTATATCTCCCCACTGGTCCTGCATGACACACAGACACACACACCAGCACAACTTAACCATGGAATGCGAACAGTACATCTGTACATCTGCACTTAACATCATGTGTTCGTGTCCTATATCAACCTTGGCTAATTTAAAACCCTTGGAAGGGATTGGAAGCCCTTGTGTTTGCAGTTTGGAGAACCTCTTTTCTGTTGTTATGCTGTAAAAAGGGACAGTATTGCTAAAACAGATGGGCTGGTACAGAAGGACTGCACTAAAGGCTGCTTGTTGATGTGCCCACAGCAGCTTTGACAGTCATACAAATTGCAAGCTGGAGAGCCAGGAGAAATAGACAAGTGTTATGGCAGAATCGGAAGTCATAATTTCCAAAAGCTGGGGTGGCAGTCAGCCTCTCCCTGTAGTTCACATAATTTGTGAGGTGTAGCACACTGCACAAACATGACATAAATGTGGGCATCCTCAAAAAAACTTTCTGACATGTCATTATGAAAAAAGTATAAAAAAACTGCCCACTGTTAATCAGCTGTAACATGTTCATTACTTGAGTCAATTGTCAGATGACATAACAGGTCAAATGTGACGGCACTCAGAAAAACAGCAACTGAATATTGTTGCTTCAAATTCAGACTAATAAATTTGTAAAGCATGGCAGAATATCATGTCTCCAACAAATATGAGGCATTACCTCCAAGCTGAAAAAAAGAAAACACCAAAAAGAAAGTAGTAGTAGTAGTAGTAGTTATTAATTACTGGGCTCAATCCATCTGCAGTCATGACACGGGAATCTGCACGTATCTGTTTCATAATTTCTTCCACAATCACATCATCAGAAACTCTAATTGTGCACTGATGATTCTCCGAACAATACATACAGGAATATGAAAAGACTTTACTATTTCCATAATATACAAATAACCAACAAAATGCATGTCATTGTTTATGATGAAACATAATCACACTCTTCTCACCAACAAGTTTCAGTGACTATTATGTTGCCATCTTCAGGGTGAGATTATTACAAGAATACAGAGGTACAATGTGGGTAGTTGTTTTGTCACTCCATAACAATTAAGATTATTATTATTATTATATTATAGTAACATATCAAACAAAAATCTGAAATATACTCTTCTCACCAACATGTTTCAGTCACTATTGTGTTGCCATCTTCAGGGTGAGATTATTACAAGAATACACTCCATAACAATTAAGATTATTATTATTATTACATTATAGTAACATATCAAACAAAAATCTGAAATACCTTTTCTAACTGAACCTGTTACTTCCTTGCTAGAGAGAACAGTCTGCCCAGAAAGAGGTACACAAGAATATTCCACACGAAATTACCACTATTTAACATTTCATCTGCTGCTTGTGGCCACGTCTTAACATTTTACAATTCACAAAACAGTTCGAACTCCATAAACTTATCTACACAGCTGAAAGATTTAGAGCAAGAACCTCCGTGGAACTTCCAGGGTATTTCATACAACTTACATTCACACCAGCTATACAAGTCAGCAGGTTATCACTCTTACCAAAACATAACTCGTCTTTTCTATGTAAGTGCAACGAGTAGGTGTTCTGTAAGACTGCCTCCTCTTACTTCTAAGGCCACTGGTAACTATGCCTTCACTCATACTATCATAAAGTAATTCTCATCTACATCAAAGTTACTCTTCTCATTAGCTCCTGCCCACACAAAATCTGCAACTACTAACACTGCTTATTGTCAAATGAAGCATAGTTGGTACAGATTGGGTATTCATTGCTGGGAATGCTAGAGTACAGAACGTGCATAGCACATATGCTGCACACATCACACATTATTCATCTTCATGATGCCTGAACTGAGTCCTTAAAACTCTGATAAAGCAAGTTTCATTTCTATATAAAATATGTCATCTGTCTATGCCCACATGTACACAACATTTTCTCTGTTATGCAGCTCAGAGGACCTGCTACAACAGAAAATACATACTCATAACGACGACACTTAATTGGGCCCAATCCTCATTCCTGAGGTACCACGAAAGATACAAAAGATTCTTTAATGGCTACATTTTGAATAATAATAAATGGGTCAATTTGTAATGGGTGAAGAAAAGTAACAAATATTTTGGTTAATTATCAGATAGTAGAAGTGCAAACCTGCATGCCATCTAATGGTTTCTGAATGTATTTTTAGAAGTTTACGAACTGTAGATACGCACTCTGTTTTTTAATTGAGATTTGAAAATGGCAGTGCCGGCGGGAGATTTGAAAAAAAAAAAGCAGTGTTGCCAACTGTGTAGATGGAAAAGAAAAAATTTTCCCTCGATGGAGGGAAATTTTCGTTTCGTGGGTTGGAGAAAGAAATGAAGATCGTGTAGCGTGAGTATGGAGCAAGAGTGGTCCAAGTCGCAGTGAATGTGAGAGTGTAATAAGTGTATAATGATGATAATATTTAAAAAGAGATGTTTTCGGCTGGAAAAAAAAAGCAGCAGTAGCAGCAGCAGCAGCCGTCGTCGTCGTCGTCGTCATCGGGGTTGGTTGCAGAGAGAGAGAGAGAGAGAAGAAAGTCGCCGTACACTTTGGTAGCATGCGCGCGCGCGCGGGCCTCCCCGTACAGTCTTGTAGAAAGTACCTCCATAGCCCTCTCTATACGCTATAAGAAGATCGCGTGTGACTTGTGTAGAGAGTATGAAGCAAAAAGTGGGCAGCAGGTTGCCTCTCCCCCCTTCCGTGCAGTATGGTAGTTAAAGAATGGAGGGTGGCAGAAGCTCCCAGCGCACAAGATTCTAAGCTCTCACCCCAGCCCTGGGGGTCTAGTCTTGTAGTAAAAAAAGCCCCCAGCCGCCGTAGAGTTTGGTACGCACTCCCCCAGCCAGGGCCTCCGCCGTGTAGTCTGGTAAAAGTCCTACCTTTCGTATAAAGTTGGGTAGCGTAGAAAAAACGTCTTCGATAGGGTGATAGGACTATATAAGTTAAGTTGAATCTTTCCGACACACGTGGCAGATAATGCATATGCGTCAGCATGAGACTTGCATTACGTGTTTTTTTTTTTTAAAAGTGAGTGATTCATTTGTTTACCAGGCGTTAGTTTTTTAAAAGTACACTTTATATGTCTGGTGTGTTTCTGGAAAAGAGTTGGCTGAATCGGTACGATTCCGGACTCATAATTGAACGATTCTAGGTTCGAATCTTTCCGCTTTAACCAACTCTTTTTTTTTTAAAAAAATAAAGACACGCGATTACATAAAATGTGACTGCAATGCCTGAGGAATTAAAGGAGAGCTATCTCTCTTGGGATGTAAGGTTCAGGATATGTAAGAACGCTAAAAGTATACACACACACATATATATTTATTCTTTACACAGTTATATAGTTTTTTTTACATTTTCTATTGTTATGAATGAAATCTTACCCAAATTTCGATACTAGTGCATATAACTGCACCAGTAGAGGTAAATGAATATTATTATGTGCAGGTTTACAACACAGTTATAGAGTAAAATACTTTTTTCACATTTTCTCTTGTTATGAAAGAAGACATATCCAAATTTCGATACTGGTGTATTTAATTGTACCAGTAGAGTCAAGTGAATATTATTATTATTATTATGCAAAGTTTTGCTGTAAATAATGCAGATACATCCTGCTCCACTCCACAACATAGTGAGACATTACATTCAAAGTTACAGAATAAGAAATTGTTTTTTGAAATTACACCATCACCAGATCATACCATGTGTAACAGATAGTTTAAGTTTTATACATCTGGAATTCTTGTTTGTACGATCAAGTCCAAAACCTTTTCCTCCGAGTAAATATTTGATCTGACGAAACATTTGCCGTGAATTGTCACATTTGAACTATTCAAACACCACGACGTCATACTCACATCGCACAGACGATCCAAGAGAGAAATTCCCGGGCATTGGCATGTACCATCGTCCCAACCCAAACAACACAAGTGATTTCTCAAGTACAGAGGATTTTCCGACACCCTGGGGTCCGTGTAAATACACACCTTTCCAATCCGATCTTCTAAATACGTAGGGCTATCGTACAACAACTGCATGCATAATCTAGTCCAAAAGTTTCGAACAAGCGTAGGCACTGATTTGACACATGGAAGTCTACTTCGTACCTCCCGATGTAATTCATATAACAGCCTGTAATGCTGCTCCTGTTCCAATACAGACGGGTCCTAGACTCAGAACACCTGTGTACATCGAGCCCAAGCCCTTGCCCTGTAAGTGAACGGAAGTTCAGTCTCTCTACAATTGAAGAACGGGAATTCATCTTGTTTCGAGACGTACAATAATACATTTTTCCCTGTATTTACAAATTTGAATATTCAAAATCCACAAAGCTTAAATGATTGTGTCTTAGGAGTGAAATGAAGCAACCATGTGACGTTCCTTGCTTCATGCACCGAGAATTTCTTAGTCACAAATAGACTGATTGACCTTGAGATCGTCTGTGTGGAGAGGTTATCTGCAAAGATAAATAAGTTAAAGACATTACTCATCTATGGCCAACAAGTACGATTTGTTCTTTTCGCACATGCCCTTATACACAAGGTTTAGGTATATCGATCTGGAATTAATTTTGGCCATATCCTCATCAGACACGACACTAGCGTATCGCCTCGGGAGGAATATCTGAACCAACTGTTCATCGGTGTCCCGTATGGACAGTAGGACTGTAGACCCGAATCTAGTTGTTATTCGTTTGGCGCGAACAATGGGGTATGGTCTATTTAGTATTAAGGTGCTGATATTGACGGAAGCGGAGGAAGCGCTGGCAGTGGCATCCTCGAATTTCTTTGCCAGATCCATCATTTGGTTTTTTTCCTGTAAGCGGGAAGAAGAAAAAACAGCCGCATGTAGTGAATGCTCATTTAGCAGAAGTAAGTTTATGATTTTTGTATTATCTAAAAATAATAACTACCTCGAGTATCTATGTGACTTGTCGAGGGCAAAATTCTGCGCGTGTAGCCTTCGACTCTGAAAAAAAAGAACGACGTCAGCATACGCCGGCAATAAATAGGGGTCGCTAGTGCACCGAAGCAACAGTGTTTGTGTGCGGACCCCCATAGGCAGAATTGTAAGTAATCTGAATATAAATGAGGTAAGTGAGTTTTTATTTAGAGTGTGTATATCCTGAATAGGTGTGAATTTTTTTGTAGAGAAAGAGAGAAAGAACATGGGTCGCAGATTCGACATACTGGACAGGAATACGGGACAGTACAGGCGGTTCAATGCTGAAGTAAGGCAATTGACCGTGCGTTTAAATCCCCCTTCAGATGCCAGTGATCCAATATCACATTTTCTAGCCAGTGTGAAAGATCTCTTTGAGAGCGTTTTAAATGATGTGGGTGATTCCGATATGGTAGGGATAACAATTCGGAATCAGGTGAATCAAAATGACAAGCCGATAGGGATCAGTTTCAGAAGGAAAGA
>Ga0123352_10003439_pt1 | contig 22877 bp, 18 predicted proteins | sample TergutLab28metaG_FD_89700 | JGI IMG/M metagenome (GOLD analysis project Ga0123352, IMG submission 89700) | Labiotermes labralis P1 segment gut microbial communities from Petit-Saut dam, French Guiana - Lab288 P1 | ecosystem: Host-associated > Arthropoda: Insects > Digestive system > Gut ...
AAGTCACTCTGCAATGTCAGAATATCACATTTATGAATGGGTCTGATGATGGTGAATTGAGGGGGCAGAGTCATGAAATTTGATATGCATACCATTTACTTTGCATAATTTTTATATTCTATTTACTGACACCCTTTATTAATATGTGTCCTGGGTACTGACTGCATTTTGATGCTGGCTGTTGCATTATCTTCCTAGCTAACACATCTTGCCATTTGTATGTGGTTGTATTCATTGCATTTCCTGTGTTCGTAGTGTGGACTGTTGCACTTACTTGTTTTCCCTTGTTGCACTCACAGGCTACTTGTTGAAATAAATGGAACAGAAATGCATATCAAATGTGCAACAGGGGAAAAACAGTGAAGAATATGGAAACATGTGCATATAATACAGGATACTGTGAATGGCAATGTGTTAGGATGACGCTGAGGATAATGCAATAGTTAGCATCGAAACCTGTCAGTACGTGTAGGTGGTTTTATAAGTACAAGAAAATACTATAGGTTGTATAGTAGTCAGTTTTGCTTTGTGACACGTCATATTAGTACCAGTGATCTGCGTGAGGGGTCGTGATTATCGTCCTAGGCGTGTTAGTTGGGAGATCTCTGTACACAGATGGCAGGGCGGTCACGTTGCCACTTTTCATCATTGACTTGCCAATCTATATACTCGATTATCTGTACTCGGGATCGCTCTGCCTCGTGGAACTTGAGACATAAGTCATGAGTGTCTAATACCATCGACATCATCCGTTGGCAGTTATGCCACTGCAGTGCTTCACAAGTTGGCAGTGGCACGGATGACGTATTGCAGGTGGTTGACTGAGATATGATCGATGGGTGCCGTGGATGTGGAAACTGCTCGGTTTGTTATTTAATAGGACACATTATGGTCGTTATTTTTATTTTACTAGGATGAAGGTATAACTTTCGAATACTTAAAATTGAATTCGTGTGGGCTTCGGGTAGGAAGTGTGAAAGAAGCTGTAGTTGAAACACGTATGATAACGTTTGTGTTTCAGGGTTATGATGTGAATAAAACTACCGTCAGAAACATTGTAAGGTAAGCCTATTTCATGATTGATGTTATGTGTTTTAGTAAATTAAAACGTCGGAGACAATTAGATACTTTGTGTGCTAAATGGACACGACTAATTGACATTTAGATGCTAAAGATGAACATGACTGATTTTTCTCAATGTTAAATATGTCCTCATCTTGCAGGTTTTGAACCACAATGGATATAACCACATTATTTAAGGCTTGCGTGAAAACTATTAGAACACGTAATAAAGCCTTGGGAGTGGGTGATGCCGATAAAAACAGAATCTTTGCAACTAGGACACAGAAGAGTGAATTTGCTATAGGAGCAAAGGAAGTACTGGGGCAGATAACACGCCTGAGAGATTTCCTTTTAGAACATAGGAAGGCTTATTTAAATTTTGCAAGCCATCTGTCAGACACCCCCCAGATGACAAATGTAGAACGAGACAAGATAGACTGGGGGGCTCAGCGAATAATGAACACATGTTCTCATTTAATCCAAGACTTGAAGAAAGTATCTCAGAAGTTGGAGGGTTCAGCACAGGTGATGGAACATAGACATGCAGTTTTGGACCTGATTGAGAGTTACCTAAAGTCTGTGTGCAAGATTTATTCTGAGCAGCGAGCTATTCGAGTAAAACGGGCCCTTGAGGTGCAGAAAATGTCAAAGTTGGAGAGTGATTCAAAAAAGAGCTATGAAACTTCTGTAACTGATGATAATGATTTAAACAATTTCCTAAATGATAATAAAGAGAATGAAGTTCAGAGTAATCACGATTCTAGTACAAGGAAAGTGCTAGAGACAAGCAATAATACCAGCATGCCTACATTTTTTTCAGAGGATGATCAGCTTTCATCTGAAGAGATGCAGATGTTTGAATCAGAGAATGCCCAGTTATATAATGAACTGAACAGTTTGACAGAGGAAGTGAAGCAGATAGAAAGTAAAGTGGTGCGTATTGCTGAACTACAAGAGATTTTTACAGAGAAGGTTCTGCAGCAGGAAAAGGATGTAGACAGGATCGCAAGTACAGTAATTGGAACAACAGAGAATGTGAAGGATGCCAATGAGCAGATACGACAGGCTATCCAAAGGAATGCTGGTTTTAGGGTTTGGTTATTGTTTTTCTTAGCTGTGATGTCTTTCTCATTGCTCTTCTTGGATTGGTACAATGATTAGCACTTCAGTGAAATAATCACAAAAACATTTATGCAAGTCTTTTTCCACTTAAAGTGGAAGTGCAGGGCATTTGGGGGATAGTAATTCATATTTGTAACTACAGTGGTGTCTGTTTTATTTGTTATTAGGACACTTAGGGATGAAAGCTGTGTTAATCGTTTGATATTTATACTGAATGTCACACATCTGAGAAATGGTGGGGGGGGGGCTGCACAAATTCTCACATAAATCTCCTGTTAGTGCATTAGACAGATATAGGTCCAAGGTTTTCTTCAAATAAACTGTATTGACATGTGAAGTTCTTTTATTATTATATTGCCCTTGGTAATCCCTGCCTAATGCCTTTATGTACGTACATATGTCTACTTAATGCTGTAAACAGTAACATAACATTTGAACCTCTTAAATGACACCTTATTTTGTGCTGCAAGAAATACTGAATTTTCATATTCTGAAAACACAATGCTAAGTCATATCATTTATATTAGTGTTGTAATGCCATATGATGAAGAGCTCTAAATACCAAATTGCCATGACCACTGTATCTTCTGTTGTACTAGAAAACACCAGCCAAACAGGATGGTTGGATAGAGAGGCAGGTTATTTTTTGTGGGCATTTTTTAATTGTTAAAGGTAAAAAAGAAAGTGATCCCGTTACAGGCCCGGTGTGGGTAGAGGTATAGCTCTACTCTTCCATGACCGCGGCACCAGAAGGGGGTGAGTGGTCAGCAGCACGCCCTGGCTGCACTTCACCCCTGGGATAGACCCGGTACCCATTGTACAGGAGGCCGGGTGGGCCCCAGGGCCGGTCTGGATGGGCAGAAAATCTCGTCCCCACCGGGATTCAATCTCGGACCATCCAGCCCATAGTCTCGCTATAGCAACTGAGCTACCCGGCCCACATTTTTTTAATGTTAAAACTATAATAACACAAGGTAAACACATACTAAATATCCACAGATACAGGAATCTGCATGATGTATTTTGTCCCCTGTACTGTGCCAATTTTGTTTCCCAGTTTGACATTTTTGTTCATGGTCTGTTTTAAGATTTGAATGGAAACCACAGATTTAAAAAACATGAAGCAGCACTGCTAATCAATGCATCACAACATACATTGTGTGTGCATCAAGCTGTGCACCAGAATCAGAAATACCTTTTCATGCACATTGTACAATTTAATTTGCCATGTCTGTGCGGTTGCATCTCAGCCAGGTACTGGCAGCTACCAGTTGCATAGTTCAGTAAGTACAGTGACTAGGACACAGGCTCGATGATTGAGGAATTTGGGTTTGATTCCTGGTGGGAGGCCAGAAATTTTTTTCTTCTTTGCAGCATCCAGACTGCCTTTGGGGGACCAGTTGATACCGCCATAACATTTTAGCACAGAGAGCTGTCAAAGCATGAAGGAAATGGCAGGCACAATTGTGAGACTTCAGGAAGGCCATGTTGTCTTACAAGTGCATGCACAATACACCACAAGAACACAACCCACAGGGAATAGTCCAGATTAATAACCAAGACCACAGTCAGTAGATATGCATTGCTATACACAACTATTCATTAGTTCATATATGGTATGTTTTTACTCCACAGTATTGAACTCACTTAAAATGTGTATTTTCAAATAAACAAAGCACCACAGTTGCTTATGGCTGCATCTACAAATATACTATTTACAAACATGAAAACTGCAAAGTTCTAATTGATTTAGCGTAAGTATATTTTACTTTAATGTACCTTTTGGATATCTGATATGTTCACTTTATTAAAGTCCTCACACAGAACTGTATTTCATACAATAGACTTTATAGATCACAGGCCACATTGGGTATGCACTAAGAGAACCTCAGTGTCCATGGCTGCAGAAAGTGGAGAAAAACTTGTAATTTTACAAGTACACTGTGTAAGCAAAATATGTTTGGGTGCAACGAAAGTTTGGCACACCTAAATATGATACTCAAGGTGATTATTAAGATACAGAAAGTTTGTTTGATCATTCTTCTATTAAGCTTAGTTTGAAGGTAACACAAAGAAATTTAAAATGCTCTTTGTTAGGTGCAATTGTATCTGGAACCAATGATCTTTCAACACTGAAATTTTTCTAGCATATAAGAAAATTATTTCAAACAAAGTAGATCATGATTATCCATTATTCAATGTATAATTGTTTACACAAAATTAATGATAAAGGTCAGAATTTTGTACATCTTTCATTACACTTGTTCCTCATTTTTAAAGATACGCCCACAATTATGGTCTAATCTGTACATAATCACATACAGTGACTGCAAAACTTCCAGCTATGATAAGTAGTTTTGGAGTTACGGAATTTCAAACGTGGAACATGAAATTTTTTAAAAATTAGTTTCATATAGAAATACACTATATGTTCCCTGCCAACATGTGTAATTGAATTAATTGTTCAGTGCACTCTGCAAAAGATGCAGGATTGAAATGGTTGCTCATTAGTTTTCATGTTATGGCAATGACTTTAGTGGATGTTTGGTTTTCTCACCATCACACTTCCAGTGCCAAAGGGTTAATACATATCCCAGTCCATATTCACCATGACTGGAAGGATCTCATGTTCTTGGATTCTTTTGATCTTCCTCTTCTTTGTCCACAGAGGCCTTCACTGTGCTAGGTCAACACCTGTCATTCCATGCCTCACTTTTGTTTGACAACACCTGGCAACACGCATTTTATATTTCCACAACCCCATTCTCCTCCAATCTAAAGATATGTTAGCAATATGAGTGGAAGTGTAAGAGCCATGAAGATAGAAACAATAAGTTGCATGGTTATTTAAAATGAACACACAAATCCAAGCCTGTGATCAAATATAATCAATATCAGTTGAAAACTGTTCATTGTCAGGTTTGGAATATGTGTCATTTTGTTCCACCATAACTCATCAGAAATCAAAGGTGGGAAGTCAAACTTTGGCACATGCTGTAGAATATACTAGTGTCATTCTATGACAGAAATAATACAATCATTCCATGAGCTCATTCAGTCTGAGGTTGCGAGTGTGTCTCAGTTGTCGGGCAATACCTCATCACAAAATAAAGATCACATTTAAAAGAATTGGCAGTATTTGCACAATGTATATTGGTAACCTTCTACCACATACAATTTAGATTGTTTTAGGAACACTTTCAGTTGCAAGGTTTTGAATGTGTCACTCTTACTGCCATAATTCATCAGGACGTAATGACAGAATCTTGAAACACTGTTGGTGTTGCAAAATGTACAGGTGATGTTCTGTGCCACATACAATCGAATGTGGTTTGTGAGGTGTGGTCATAGGTTGTATGTCTTTTTCCCACCATAACTCATAAAAAAACAGATATGATCTCCATATTTGTACAATAGTTTTACAATGTGCAAGCAGTGCTAAGTGCCAAAAATGATCAAAATTGTTTCACATTATCAACATGTTTAGGGTTCTGCTATCAACCACATTAGTGTGTAGGTCCTAACTGGACTTTCATGTTAAAGCCCCCAGTGTCAGTTTTCACAAAAATTCATCCAGTGGGGCCATGCTGATACATGCAGATAAACATGACAAAGCTAATAGGCACTTTTCATGACGTATGCAAACATGCCTAGAGAGGACGTTAGCAAAATGAGCTGTGATAACTGAATTAAAATAGCAAGTTTATGTAATTATGGTAATGAAAAAAAAAGGATTTCCTAGCCCAGGCGGGCAGGAGAATGAGTTAGTGAAATATTAGAAAACGGAATATTGATATGAATTCATATGTCAGATTAATAAAGCCACAGTTTCAGTTGCTTTACCACTGTGATATTTTGACACTGATTTATAGAATAGTAAGAGAACTAATGACATACATCAGTGTAACCGTAAATTCTGTTCTTTCATTAAAATGATACTAAACAAATCTTGGAGTCATGGGTCCATAAAGATCCTTGGACATTTACTTACTGGAGGTCTTAGATTTTGTGGATGTTCTAATGTGACAAGACACACTTCACTGGACTGAAAAATAAACAGAAATGTAAACAAAATGCTGAAAACATTTTATTTATATCATAAGAGCAACGTTTCTCTTGCAAGCTCATGGTTACGATGGCAATGTCTTTTCAAAGTTACATTTGTTGGGTTTGACATATACTGAAAACATCATACACAAACACAGCATAATGGTTTTATCCCTCAATGGGCATTGGTTGTTCATTCACACATCACTCTGTATTACAAAACAGCTCAAAATACTGCTGGATGACTATAGACGTTTGATAAGGCCCTGTTAGCCTTCTCAATGTAATTATTACCCAAGGATTCAAACTATCAAAATCACTCATTCTCAGGCTAAAAAAAGGCATTGTCAGCAGAAGTATGTTGCACAGGTCACTTAAATAAATCAGACTGTAATGCACTCATGTGTTAAAGATGATGTGGCTATCTGTACCAGTCATTCCACCATTAAGTACCAATGAGCATCAGAATACGCTTACTAATATCAACTAACCAAGTTACAAACAGGCCACAAATTTGTAAATAGATTATATGAACACCAGATTCAACAGTGTAAAGATGCAATTTCTGAAACAAATGTTGCACTAGTACTGCATGTCTTGCTGCTAGAATCTGGACTGCAACTGATCTGTAAAATCCAAAACACAGGAACAGTCTGTTACAAGGCCTTCAGTGAGATCTGAGCTCTGTGGTGTATTACAAAAAGCATATAACACTGCCTTCTAATGGCATAGCCACAGTTACTGTACACCTCAATGCTGCAGCTCACATCCCACTGAGTTACCTGTATTTGCTGTCTTCACACAATGGGCAATACTTGACAATATTCTTGGTTGACAGGACACAAAGCATACTTAATATGTAATGCAAAATGAGAGGAGGAGTAGAAGCAAACAATTGGCATAAACTCCCCATCTCTGTTACAGGATCTTCCTTAGTCTTGTGCTTGCAATTGTTACATCCAATATCTTGTGCTTTGTCTATAACTTTGTTGTCAGCATTGGTGCTTCTTATTCTGTCCTACTGCAGAAACTGTTGAAGCCTGTCCTAATAATGCTGCTTGCTCATTATATTAATTTCTCTGTTCATATTATGAAGACAGTCATGGCATGTATTGTTTCTGTTGACAGGATTTGGTATTTCACATCACACAACTATGAGGAGTGTTCAGTAAGTAGCAATTTTGGATGTTGCACCTCCATTTATTACCACAACATATGTAAATACCAACCAGCAATGAATAGACAAAAGCCCCCATTTCTCCAAATAATTATCTGTGACCAAGACAAATGTCCCACCAATAAATTGCCTGTATGATTCCCACAAGTTCCATGTCTGAACCTATCAGTGTACCTTGACTTCCTGTGGCTGCGGCAATGTTGTGCAAATGTGGCATGCATTCACTGTTGTCACAGTCCAGGCACTGAAAGAAAATGCTGTCTCCCAAAATTCCATTAAAAGTAACATCCCAACAGACTGCTGCAAATAGTTTGTCCAAATGACCAGTCAGCCCAGATCTTGCATGTAGCAATTTTCACTTCAGTGGGTCACTGAAGTACCTCAAAGGAACATGCTTCAGACATGATTACAAAATGACAACTAAGGTGCAATTACCAAATATTTCTTCTCTGCAGGAATCAAACATGGTGTATTGCTGGGACAATATCTCACTCTGACACTGTGGAGTAATAAACGTTGTTTTTAATTCTTAATTCACTGTTCTGTTCCTTCTGGGAATGGAACTTTCCATTCCTTGATCATCCAGCCCACAGCCTATTCAAGAAGCCCCATACAAACATGTTATGTTCAGTAATAAATACAAGTGTAATATCCCTTGGATGTTACTTAGCAAATGGCCTATGCATAATTACAATGAAGGATAAAAAGAACAAAATGTAGTTGTGCTGTTAGAGGTGGCACATAATCTATTCAGCCTTTACTATGGCCAAAATATTTTAGATTATACTCTCAACATAAATTTATATTCTTTATATAGATATGTTTAAAATACTCTCTTTCTTGCTTTTCCCATAAACAGGCAAAATTCCTACTTAATCTCTCACAATATAACATCAGTATTACAATTGCACTGAAAGTTAAAATTCTTTACAAAGTATTTGTGTCATGCTGTACGTAAATGATTCACCAGTGTACTAAGAGCAACATATTATTGTGTGGTGTATCTAAATTAACTGCTCTATATTTACCTTCTGGTGCTTTTCCAAAAATTACATTTGTCTGTGAAAAAATAACATAGCTTTTAGTCTGAAATCAGGATATGCGCAAATACATGAAGCTACTTCAAGGCAAATTCCCCTTACACGCATGCTGAAGTCTACTCATTGTAACCTCAACTTCAAGTTGCAACCAAAAATCAAGACTATTTTTCATGGCATGAAATTTACCAACATGCAGTGACATTTCCATTTACAGTCCACCTGCAGAATGGCAAATTTAAATAATGAGAGGGTAGAAAGGGGTGGGTGTGGGGAGGGGCAGGAACAAAAGAGCTGAACTTACTTTGTGACTAACCACATGCCAACTCAGAGCTGAACACCTCAACTTAAAGACTAAGGACATGATAACATTCTACCCGACAAAGACTATCCCCCCTGACCGGGAGAGTGATTACGGAGTATGTAGTCATGGTGGAAGAAAATATGTTACCAGAGGAAATACAACATTAAGCTAATGGGTATAAGACAACTGAAATTTAATCTTGAAGGGTGTAAAACCATACACTGTATGGAGACTGTTTTTCAACAGCAATTCACATTTCCTTTACTGCAGAATCCAACATGGACTGTAATAATGTTAAACTTAATGATGAAGATGAAAATGGTACCCACTCTGGGCACAACACATCCAGTTTTAATAAAACGTCACTTGAAAATTTAAAAGTTTACAGTAGGGGTCTGGAACACATGATGCCCATCACCTGAGAAAATCACAATTGTAGACTTATGTCAGTTAAGAAGCTTCCAAAGCACTGAAAAATCGCTTGGTTATGAATTCAAATATTTTAAAGTAGCAACTTCATTTAAGATTTCTTATACTGTCAATATAAAAGTCCAAATGATAGAAAAATTATGAGCTACTGTCATACATTTGGCCAACCTCTCTATTTCTCTAAGGATATCCTATCCAATACATGAAGTACTATGTCATCAATCACACAAAGATGTATAGGGCATTGAAGGTGTAAGTATATACATTCTTAACTGTGGTAATCAGTACACAAAATATGCAAGTTTTTGGGCTTTCACTTTAGTGCATTTGAGGTCCTTATTCTTCTGGGATGTGGTGCCATGTCACTGGGTGATTGATGATGTTGAAGAGACAGCATGGTGGTCTGATCTTCAAGGGTTGAACAGTCCAGTCATTGAACACTTCAACTCTTGAAGATGAAACCAATGTGCTCTCTCGAAACATGGGGCACCCATCACCCAACCCCATCATATTACATCTCAGAGTAACAACGACTATAACACAAAATATGTCACATTGCAGCAACTTCCATGGTTTCATGATTAAGTGTTGTCATTTCTGTCATTTGACAGTTCACCCTACAACCTGCCATAATGGAACTGAGGTTGGAATAGAGGTATAGTTCTACTCTTTCTTCAACCTTGGCACTAGATGCGGGTGGGTAGTTAATTCCATGCCCAAGCCATTTTACCCCTGGGAATAACCTGGTTATCATTGTATAGGAGGCTGGGTGGGTTCCAGGGCCAGTCTGGACAGGTGCAGAAAATTTTACCACCACTGGACTGTCCAGCCTGTAGCAAGTCACTAAACATCCATGCTATCCCGGTCCACCATTTCTGTCAAATACCATATCATAAATAGTGCATGTTAGTGGCATACCACTACCAGATACTTTTTCTCTCAGAAATGAGGTTAACATACTTTTATGTTCACCACAGCATTCTGAAAGGTCTGATATGTTCCTGCTGTCAAAAGGCTCTCTTAACTTTATTACATAACATTATTACCATTTCTTTAATCTGCCGGTATGCTGTTCTCATTTTGTACATAGGAAGCCTTCAACTATTTTACTCAATTTGACTGCAAATAAATTTTAGAGTACTTAACAAAGTTCAGGTATTTTTATTACCTGTACTGGTACCTCAGATTTCCTTCATCACCCCTTCAAGCATGTGATCAACTATAATGTATGATCTATCACAGAAATCATTAGTATTGACATCACAATCCATTCCCATGATGGTGTGTTTGGCAACTGCACCAATAATTGCATGCTGTACAAACAGCCAACCTTTTTAAGATGTCAAAGTATCACAATGCTTACCATGCCGAACAGAATAAACATGATAAAAGTATCGGTGTTCCAGCTTTTTAAAACGGTTTTAAGGAAGGTTTAAATTACATTATGTAAATTTTTTAAAATTTTATAACCGTATTAAAGCATGTGGTAAACACTGAAGAATTTCAGTAGTTTAACTGCAATTGCACATTCGTGCATAGAACTGTCATAAATGGATAACTCTGGAAAAGTTTTTAACAAAGCTGTAACTGTAGAAGCATACCAACCACAAAATTTAGATATCTACCAATGCGTAACATTCAGTATACCTGTATTTAGGAAAGGCTGTGTCTGATGTTTGGCCTGCAAATGGCTCTTAGAAGCCATAGAGACATGCAGCCATTTCATATATAATTTATCACCAATAACCTGATACAGAATTTGTCAATAATAGTAATACATGTTAAAAGGGTTTCACTATTGTTTTCACTGATATGAAAACTTGGAGACAGGTCAAGGCAACAGCTGGAGACAGACTGCTGGCATCATTTTGTGGATGCGCAATGATCCAAAGTGGAGCAAAGCAAATGATTAATTTACAGGTATAATAAATACAACAGAATGCATAAAGCAAATATAAAGATCTTAAATAACAAACCCTGAAAATTCAAACACATACACCATAATTCTAGGTAGTATTACAAAATGGTGAAATGATAAAAATATGACTGTGAATGATTGTCACCTTACATAAAGTAAGGCCAAGCAATAATGATGCTTCAAATTGTGTCGTCTTCTGAAATAACATCACCTAACCAGATACATGGTTACCAATGTACTTATGAGTTGAACATACTGCCTACTCTGCAGCTAAAGGCTGTATGTTCTTCTTAAAACATTGGTAACCACCTGCGGAAGTCAATGTGAGTATTCTGTGCTGAGAAAATCGTTCTCTTAGTCAAACACTTCAAACTGTTGACAGTATAGTGAAATGAATTTCAGACCCCTTGAAATTAAATTTCACATTTTCCATTTGTTAACTACCTTCAGCATGAGATCACAAAAATTTGCCACTGATGTGAATATAAATATGACATGTTTTCACGTGTTACATGACATGTTTTCACGTGTTACATGAACAGTTTTCTGTCATTTTGAATACAATGTTTAAATTAAGAAACAACCAACACAATACGTAATTCATATCATTATAGAAGTACCTGTTTTGGTGTCTGTATAGTTTGCTGACACAGGACTTGCATGGTTTATCCATTAGCACATTATGCATATAGCCTCTTCTGCGATATCCACTTATTACTTTTATAAGCTTTTGTAAAAGCTGGAAATAACTCTCAACAAGATTTATTTTAAGCTGCTTTTTGAAAGCAGCCTGTGCTGAGTCATTCAATGACATCACACACCACAACACAACAGGATTTTGTCATATTTTATGATTATAATACATAAAATTCTGTTTCTTTAAAAAAAGTCACATAATAAGAGTACTTACAAAAAAGTGGAAAACAATAAAAAATTTCTTTTTCAAAAGTTTACACATACACAATACACTCACACAAATCACAATACTCACACTATTTACAAATAATAAAGTACAACGTAATAAAAATACGCACAGTAACGATTTGCTCCATTTTCAGAATGTTTTGCACCATTTCGATTTGCTTTTCTATAAAGAAAAGTTGCTAGTACCATGTTTATAATGGAAAGTAAGCTGAGTTCAAAGGCTAAGTACATTCTTATTTTTATATATATATGTATATATATATATAAAGGTTTTTATAGTTCCATATAAAAGAAACATAACATGTGGTTGCTGCCAACCACAGAATACCACCACCATAAACTACACAGGAGTCCTAGCTGATGTCCTTTTCTACACTTTGATGTGAAGGCACATTAAGACCTGCAAAATAAAATGTTCATTCAGTTACAAGAACTGTTCAAATCCTGACTTGGTTTCTGTATTATGACCACATAAACACAGTTGCCTATGATACTGCCCATTAAAGCCATTAAGTTCCAATATATCCTTCCATTTACTAACAGGCAGAATGCCAGACATCAACACTCATCATAGGGTTACATCACAATAAAATATACGTAATCAAATAAACCAAAGATTATGACAATATTTTTCAAAGACATATAATAACAGGCATTTAGGATACTGCAGTGAACAGCATTAGCACTGTTACCACCTCAACATGCAAATTCTCAACCACCTGTGGAAAAATGGGAAAAGAAGCATGAACAACATAGAGTTCCTCAACCTCGGTTCCATGAAGACTACGTAACTGGATTAAAAAATATAACTAAATTGCACAAAGCAATGAAGAGCATGGAACATTTCTGCTGTACATAGTAAATAAAACTAACCATAAGTTTTCTTACATTAACTTGCTAACAAATGAGTTCTGTCAAAGTGACCATCTGGAGATGGATACTCACTTGTGGCACATTTCAGTGGTCCCCTCTCAACAACTCCATGAGCAAGTTGAAGCTAGGACCTTCACCTTCCTTGTTCTTTATTGACAGCATCTCTTTACCAACCTGAAAACATGAGAAACAAACACACTCACGTTCAAACTAAACATAACAGTTCTGCTTGATACAGCAGATACATGTATTCAATACCCAGTCCATAATACAAATCAATAGCTAAGTACCATAAGATGTCAACACGGTGAAATTTTATTATAACAAAACAGCTGCTTCTCTCAGAAAAGTGTTCAAATCTCAAGAAGCTGGTTCTATGTTAGATGTTATCACATGTATTGCTGGACACAAGAAAACTGAGATTCCCCACATCACAAACACAAGATTGTCTGATCCTCTGTATCCATCGTACATCATGTTGGACTGCTTGCTGCATGCTAGAGGAGATGAAAAGCACTTTCTCTTACCTGAGGATTAAACATTAGCTGCAATGACAATTCTTTCTTGACATGCGCAACTAGAAATGATTCACATTTTCCGTGTGTAACACCTTCAAACACTACTACTGCAAGGAATCGACTAACCTGGCATGTCCTCTGCAACTCTGGTATACGAAGCAATAATTCTCCAAATTTGGAGGGAATCTCAGGGTAATGAGCAAGCGTGTAATGTTGTAAGGCCTGTAAAGCCTTTTCCTGAGATGCACGCACCTTCTCTGCTTCTCGCAAGTCACTTGCATCTATAATCAACAACACTGTGTTAACTGCCGAGATGAGTTAAGAAACAACATAGTACAAGGTTCTACCCCAACAAAAATCTAAGGACTTATAAAAACTCCTTATCAGAACTGATGGTTGCAGACATTTTTACTGTCTATGTCCTAACTTTGTAGTGGAACAAAATTTGAAGTCAAGTGGGTATTTCAATTACAAACTACAGGATCCTCATTTTATCTGGCCCATATCATTGGTCATTTCACAGACTCCTTTCCATTCTTAGCAAATGCCATATAACACCTCCCACCCCCCACCCATACAAGCACAAAGTGTTCTGACTTACCTGAGGTAAGAAGCACGATGACTTTCATGGCGACATATTCATACTTGTCAACACGAAGCCGACGGAGGTGTTCAGTGAAGTTGAGCATTCTCTCAATGCAAGCTCCAAGTCCTAGATCCTTAGCCTGGGCTAAGGAAATGGACTTGCCAAGACTCACGCGAATTTCACCAGGTGTTGACATGGATCGAAAGCAACAGGAGAACAGCAGGAGTTCACACCACGCATTGATCAGTAATGAGATCTGATCATCAATCTGCATAACAAAAGGCTGCTTAAAATGTTCAATTTTCATACTGATACTTGCGGAGTCTTTTCCTTTTAAAGGCTAAAGAACAATGTGACATTGCAAGGAATGCCTGACATTACTGCCGCACCTTCACATCAGAAGCAAAGATGAAAGCAGTTAAGTTCTTTCAAAACTTCTGAATTCTTTTTAAAGACAAGATGCTAGAAATTTAAAAAAAAGTTACTGTTTATAATCAAACAAACAGAAATGAAGCCACTCAATGTTAAACTATTAACGTGAATGTAGGATGATACCAACCTATTTAAATTATCCATCTACACAACACAAAAATAAATGTATTAATGGTGACTGTGAAAGTGTGTTTGCATATGAAATTTATCATGTTACATAATGTGAGGTTTAAGAACTTTCACACAAAAATATACATATTTTATTGAGAGAAACCTGGACATTAGTTGAACATGGTAATTGTTACTTCAGCTTTTCAGAAACAAAACATTGTAAACATGAAACTTGGAAAATTCCAGTATCATGAATTGAAAAATGATAGGGTCAATTTAGAAAAGCAAACATATGAGGTAACAAAATCTAACACTATGCTGTTCTTATGGGCATTTGGCCAGGACCAAACATGAAGTGTATACAAAGAGAAAACTCATAACATAAGAGTAAACAGAATCAAAGAAATCATGAAGGTAGTATGTAGCACCATCAGCACCCTTTACAATAAACTTACTGCTTACTTAAATCAGCCTAAATGGCTTCATCGGCCACACAAAATGAAATGTGTTTGTATCCATATATTCAAAGTACATCTCACCGATATATTCTTGAAGAGAGGCAGACTTTTACACCACTTTACAAGTCTGTACAGGCGATGGTCAGCAATGTTGCACAGGTTGGATAAGAAATCTGAGTCACTGTTGGTGGCCTCTGAGTTACCATTGTTGTTGCTGCCATTACTGCTTGTGCTGCTGCTACTGCTACTACTACTGTTACTGCTAGTACTGCTACTGCTACTGCTACTACTGCTACCACCATGGGCTGTCATTTTCTGCATCTCCTGGTCATTATAGTGCCACAAATGCTCCACATCCATTATTTCCTGGTAACACAACAACAACAACTGTAAACTGCAGACTAATACTTCATGATGTAGAGACAGCAAGGAAGCTGAAAATTTCAATCACCTCTAACCACAACATAAAACAACGAAACGCACACTTTTCAAATTAATGCTTTAATTCGATTTTGACATTCTACATGTTTCAAACCTCTTGGGTTCATCATCAGGAAGACAGTCTGTACATGAAGTTTTCATACAGTATGTTTTTTATTCATTGATGTAAGCAGTCTAGCAAGTGGAAGACTCTTCCAATGTAAGCACTAGGCTTCAAAAGGTTAACAATGAACTGGAAGAGATTTGGAAGGCAGCAGTCATGGACTAATTGAGGTAGTATCTGATCACTGCCTGGCAGGACTGAGGAAAACCAAAAGAGCCTCAGCCAGAATAACAAATATGACCAAGATCTGAAACGAGTATTTTCTGTATACAAACTCAAAATGTTTCCACTACACTAGCCCATTCAGTATACACAATGCTGAATATTAAGATGACTGAATAATAAACAAGAAAAAATTTGGCCTCGTTTTTAACATACCATCGCAGTTTGTCAGCAAGGCCTGAAAAAAAAAAAAAAAAGCCAAAATCTGAATTGAAATAATCATTAAATGGGACCAGAAAGAAACCTGGGAGCTTAGTACAGATGGGGGTGCTAACCATCAATGATATTCAATTACCTAGGCATTTCTAACAACAGAAACCCTTTGTCCAATGCGGTTTTGCCCAGTGCAGTTTTCACTATATGTGGTTTAAAATAATGAGATACATGGGGGAAAAAATTTGCCAGTTGAAAAATTTAAATACATGTGGGTAAACAGAGGGGATTACTCATTCAACTGCACAGCAGCTGGCAGCATCAGCTACCCAAGTAATGTGTATATGTTTAATCCTCTGGTGCCACAATTAATTGTACCCTATGTAATACCTGGGATTTAAATGGCTGCCCATTACTTCGTATGTTCTTAGCCAGCAACTTTAGGCAATGTCTGGTTTTCTCAGCATCACACTGCATGTTGACTACAGTTGTCTTTAGGTGCCAATGGGTTGATGTTCAAAAATGGATTGTGGGTGAGAAAAGGAAGGACCCAACGTGTCCACATTCGTGTAACTGTATTTTTTTCCCATAAGAGGTCTATGAAATGTGGTTTTGCTCAACATGCCATGACCATTACCCCCAACTGCACACTGAATGAGACATCATTGCACATCACAGAACAAGACACACATTCCCATCAAACAAGGGACTGCCTAGAGAAGACTCACCAGGGATCATGAAAAGAGAGGTTAATGACACAAGAGTTAGCACATTGGGGTATGTTAGAATGGAACTGACCTGCAAAGTTTCAAACACTCTTCCTCTCTTCATCATCAAGGACTTAAGTGACAGGACACTAAGATGACCTTCAAATCTGGCAATCAGCATAGTTCATCAAAACAGCCATCAACAGCCACTGGGCACCACAAACGGAAGAGTTCATGCTCACCAACAACCCAGATACTTCCAGGACAAGCAACAAAGTTGGATGAAAATTCTCCCGCTGGTTCACGCCCAAACAGAGACTCCATGAGCCAAAAACATGTGTGCATACAACAGACAGCTGTCTTGCCCATCAAATCAGTCCCAAATCATGAAGGCAGGCAGTCTCTGCAATGTTGAAAATGCAGCCCAGACTGGCATGGCTGTTTGCGAAGACTCTTTTGCATAAGTGATAAAGAGCTGGGGCACGCCAGTTTGCAAGTAACAAATTTAACTGAAACCTATCATGTGGTTTGGAAAATGAAACACGGTGGCCAATAAACACAGACAACCATACATTATATCCTACTGGTATTATTTATTTTAAACACATTGTGCAAACAAGGGATGAACAATAGCCTTCATAAAGACCTATAACAGGACCCACTGAAATGTTTCACCCTGACAAAGGTGAATCCACTCTTCTCTCTCCTCCCCTAAGCGCTGATCTTGATTGCATTCAATCTCTCCCCACTTATTTTAATGCATGTACTCTAAACATGGTTACTACAGTTACTAATCATCCGCTTTTCCTAATCCCTCGAAGAAAACTGTCCATGTGTAATACATGCCCATACTACTGTCCCCCTACTTTCAGCCATTTTGCTTGAAGTTTCCACCTTAAAATCATACTATTTGTCCTTAATCTTATCCTTTCATGTTCATATCTTAATACTTCACATGAATCCTGTGTGTTCTGTCTGCATTCTTCTTGCATCTCACTTGGTACATGTCCACATTTTTCCTCCATATATGAAAACAGGCAAGGAATAGACTGATCACTGCACAGTATGTTACTGTGTTATTTTCCTTGGGCATAGTGTTTTCATGGCATATAACTTACTTGCAATAACTGAGGGACGGCCAGTTTTTCAAGATGCCTGGAGTTGACAGGGGCTGTTCCTCCATTTCCATTCCCACTACTCCCTGCTACTACCCCCACATCTGGAGCCTCCAGCTTTACCTGGGGGTCACCAGAGGGGGCAAGCAACTTATGGTTGGAGGTATCACTTCCAGGTGGTGTTACAAGGTTGGCAGGTAGTGTGTATGAACATTGGTAAGTGCTGCGACCACCACGAGTTCTATCTTCACGGATAGCTACAAACATTAATAAAGCATGAGATGAAAGTCAAAACTGAAACCAGCAAACATATGGAAACATATGCTGGATGCTGGGTGGTACAAGCAGGGACGATGTACGCGGGTATAAATGTATGTCTGATCCTTCTGACAGTCCCCTTTTAGGCACGTCCCTGTGCAACACCTATGCACAACCCGGTGTGCACCACCAACTCTAATTATTCAGTCTGTCTGTTCACCTGCACAAACAGCATAACCCCCATTTTAGATCTGCCTGGAGGACAAGCTTTTACACCTAGAAATTAGAAAATCTTAAATTGGGGTTGTGCCACAATCAAACACAAAAATTACTACTGTGGTTACAAAGACACATCCCCTAAAAAAATACACAGTTAATGAGGATATTCTTCAATACATTTCAAATGTATATTTTGATATTCCTTTCATGAATACAAAAGAACATTGACAAATAAACTAAAGGTAATGCTTCACTGCTCAAGACTTACTGCAAGTCCATTCTTCTGCCAGCAAAATGTATGATGAGTCACAAACACTTACGTGTAAATGGCTCCTGTCATGGGGTTTTTTTACCATTCACATGCCTGGTAACCCTTGAGAATCAATAGTACACTAATGCAATAATTTGCTATCAACTCTGACCTCACTTCACTCACACTGAGCATAATCATGGCATTATTTATGAAATCCAATCCCAACACTGTGAACATGAACCCCAAAACAGAGTAAAGACCAAATTTTTATGACATAAATGTGGGTAAAACCTATTATGAAGAAAAATTATGTTACTTACAGGGGGTTTTGGCCAGAACCATAGAGAATGAATGTAAAATGAGGGAAAATCTTAAACCAAGAAACCTTAAACTGGGATCCTACTGTGTATAACAAAAGAAGAATAAGTAAATGGATCCTCATAAAATTTACATTGGGGAATTTTACAAGAATCTGTTCAAGATATTTTCATTTTAGTTAAAACCATACAAACATACTGACAATGTACCTGAGGAGTGACGTGAATTTCTGTTGGCATCTCCTGTGTGCACAGAACTACTTATGACCCCATGCAAAAAGTAAGAGGTCTTGATTGCATATAGACCACACCGAAAAGAGGTCTGTTTTGTTGTACTAAAGTAGCGATCTTTTAAAAATGTGACTTTGGAGCACAAATATTGACTGTTTTCTGCACAGAATGTATGTATAAAGGCATCAAATTTATGCTAAGCTGAAGCACTGCTGCTATAATATGGCATAAACTCACACCTGAACTGATTATCAACACCCAAAAGCCTGCATCACATTCTGTGCAATAACAAATGATTTACCTTCCAGTTTCATGCCCATTTTAAGACATTTTTCAAAACGGCATGCTGGGCACTTCTTGCGGGTTGCAATCGTTACAGGACATGAGGATCCACGAAGACAGACATAATTCTTGCGGTTCTGAACAGTTCTTTTAAAGAATCCTTTACAACTCTCGCAAGAGAAGATACCATAATGGAAACCAGAAATCTTATCCCCACATATGGGACATGGGCTGAAAGCAAATACACAATTGTTATACAAAATTGTGCAGTACATAGCTAGCAAAAGAAACAAAACAAAACAACAAATACACAGAACACTTTATACATACAAGTAATATGAGATTGTCACCCCTTCAAAAATTATGATTATGACTTTCTGCAATATGACACCTTCTCAAGCCTTCTCTTTCTCAGAGATGAGGACATCCTGCAGGCAGACTGCATACTGCTGTATGCTGCAAACGGTAAATGAAGATGCAGTGATGCATCCACGTTCATGTGAGGTAGAACGCTCCAACATATTTACAGACATTGTCAAATACAGCCTTAGGACTGATTATTTGCAGAGGAATGACTTAACTTTACAACAGTACAGTGCCACTATGTTCAAGATCAGTCAGTCCATGAAGAAAGAAGGTTTATAATGTTCATGGACTGCTTGACCCAGAATAAGTAGGTGCTATGATCCTGAAAACATTGGGAACTACTCGCACAATAACGTAGCAGTACATCCTAGAAGACTTTAATCTTCACCTATACTGCAGTGAGAATCTCAGATCCTGCAAACTAGTGCTGTCACAACTGTGTGATTCTTCCACTATTTTGTGTATAAAATTACCACAGCTGATCTGCAAGTGTTAAATTACATGACACTCAAATAACAATTGGTTTCACTTCGGACATGAATGCTGAATGTAACAGTGGTTATGACTGTCCTGTGAACATCAATAAAATTTATAAACATTCTCTATATGTGAAAGCTCACGAGTATCTCTGTACATTTCATGGAACTCATCCACATTCAGTCTTTCCAGAACTTTCCTATTTATTACATTTAATTCGACTTGCATGAGGAAAAGCGATCCTGTCTGTGTTTTAGACAACCAACAAGTTTCCTTTTCCAACTGATGGCTCACCTGTATAGGGTAATCTCAACAGAAATCTAATACGATCATAGGCATATTTTGCACAGTGATGCAAGATGTGCATTCCTCTCAGCCACAAAGCACTCTGGGCCTGTCACACAGAATTCTAGACTGCTGGTACTATCAATCATGCATAGCCTATTTTTCTGCATTTTGACTACAGAGTCCCCTAACAGTCTTTTTCTTCTTCTGATAGGAATTCAAAGATATGAAAAGTGCAGAGGCAGAGATCTGGACAAGTCCAGCATCTTCCTACTCACTGACTCACTCTGCTACATTTCAAATGGATTTATGAGTACAGACAGGGCAGTAAAAAGAAAGAACTACAACCAAGTTTCTACTGAACTTTCAACCTCTTAAAATCACCCCTGGGTAGGTGTCCCTACTGAACCTCACTTATGTGCACAAAAATGTTTGTTTGTTGCATATTAAGAGTACCTATTGATAAGTTGTTGCCTGGATATACCAGGAGGAGCTGCTAGTGCTGAATGCTGGACCAAATCTGAAGCTAGGGAAGACATCTTCTCATCTAGAATTCCTTCTCGCTCATCTGTAAAATAAAAATTACAATGCCAACTATAAGAGTTACATTTATGCATACTTTTAACAAGATGAGAATTTACACTGGGCCTAAGAACTTTCCTCATGCTCTAGATAACCTAGTATCATACACCCATGAATACTACAATTCAGTGAAATACAACTATACAAATGTAATAGTAACAATATTAGCAAAAACATATCTGACCACGTCTTTAATTGAGTACCATATCACAAATTGCTACGCTAGACGCACACACGTAGACACTGAGTCATCCCGATACAACAATAATACTCACGGTTGCTTTCTTATTATAACAATTTACACTAAGATACAATAGATATCCATCGTCACAAGGAGACACGGAACAGTTATTAAATATGATCTACAAGCACCACCCAATACTCGGAGTGTATGAGATACAAATACGAACTCTGTGCCTAGCAGTATATACCATAATTTGTGACTTAAGACTATATATATACTTTTTAATTTTAACACAGTCCAACCTAAGTGATATGTTATTATGTACCAATCGTAATTTCAATTTCATTGCAGCTTTTCACACAACTCTTATTATATCACAGGCAATATAACTACTCAAGGTTTTAACAAAAATTTAACACAGGTACAAGTTTTATGGGATCCATATGACATTGAATTTAATGTGCATTACATGTAACCTGTTTTAAATTTTAAGTAATGATGGTCTGATAATGGTCTAATGACCGAAACTTGTCGCCAATAAGTTAAACAATAAAATATTGTTATATTGCAAACAGTTACACTTCAAAATTAGTTCTTTCATGCCCTGTTCCTTACCATTTACATCTGCCACTGCAGCTTCTTGTTGCAAGCCATCATCTCCAGTGCCTGCAACAGTAACCAGCCCAGGCCTTGGAACAGACACATTTCCATAGATGACACTGCCAGCCATCACATGAAGAGGTGATCCAGCATTCCCTGGACAAGATCCAAAGTCTGGTCCACGAGGCATCACAGGAGATGGGAAGCCTGTCCCAACTGCACTATGACCATGCATGTGCCTGGACTGGATGGGAGAATGTGTGGGAGAGAACTGTGTTGGGGACACAGAGGAGTAACTGTAGCAGCTGCTGTGTTGTGAGCCTCCATACTGAGACGCATCGGAGTTGTTTCGTGACAGTGATGGTGTGTATGGTGAGCTGAAACCTGATGATGGTAACCCTATGACACAACAAAAAATGCATCAAACAATTCTGCCAATATTAAAACTATGACTTTATGAGAAAAACAACCCAAAGAATCACATCAAAACAAACAGCAGTAGACTGTCTGGTATTTTACAAGGGACAAAAGTGCTTTGTCATCTGCACAGATCTGGAATCTGAATACTAGTTCCAGTATAGTTTCCAGGCCATTGCCTGGATAATGTAGGTTGATTCTTGGCACAGGCCAGAAATTTTTCTCTTCTCAAAAAAATCCAGACAGGCTCTGGGACACCTGAACCACCTATCCATCAGGTACCAGGAATTTTTGGGCAAGAGTATGACTTGGCCACTCACCTACACCAAGTGACAAAAATGAGAATGAGTGAAGCTCTACCTCTACTCCCCCTGCATGCCTTCACACAGGCCCACATTTGCAAATAGGTACTCAACAAAATCCATTTTGCCATACCCTCAGCTATACATATAAAAATATTACACAGTTGTTGCTGTTCTCCATTAACCTTTATCACCCAGCCTTGCTATCCCAAAGTAGCTGCTGATGGCCAGTTACTTTTGTTATTAACCTTTAGAGCTCGTGCGTCCTACCCTTTAGGACGGCATTTAAATACCTCCGCGGTCTCTCACGGTACGAGCGTCCTACCCTCTAGGACAGCCACAGCCTCAGCCGTTTAAATAATTCG